>Ga0307433_1000559_pt1 | contig 27703 bp, 28 predicted proteins | sample SalMarWE160210MG_FD_202166 | JGI IMG/M metagenome (GOLD analysis project Ga0307433, IMG submission 202166) | Salt marsh sediment microbial communities from the Plum Island Ecosystem LTER, Massachusetts, United States - WE1603-210 | ecosystem: Environmental > Aquatic > Marine > Intertidal zone >... | reverse complement strand
AGCACCCCCAGCGCCGCATCAGTGTTCACCAGTCCATTTGCTGCTTCGTTGACAGTGCCATCGCCACCGGCGGCAATGACTACCCTGGCACCTCTATTGACAGCATGGCGGGCTAGTTCGGTCGCTTCCAACGGCTTGCTGGTTTCCTGTAAGGTGACTGACCACCCGTAGCGATTTAAAAACCCAAGCACATTGTCAAGTTCGTGCCTGATGACCACCTGTCCACCAGAAGGGTTGTATATCACCTCAGCCTGCATTGGATTCTCATTTCTGTCTTGATTTTCTCTGTCTATTGAATCCTACCCCTCGAACCATGACCTGTCAATTTCAAAATGAGCCAACTTTCCCCCACTTTTCAGGATGTTCTCAATGGATTATAATATTAATAGAAGGGCAAGGAGGGAGCGATGATTATAAAGAAGTTTTTAACACGAAAAGGATGGCGTGTAGTGGCACACTCTATGCTAGCAGCGGCTGGGATTGGTCTTCTTTATTTATTGTCCAAAATGGTCATAGGGGATATCCAGCAGGAGGATACGATAAGCTGGTGGATTTTAGGCTTGGGAATCGCCTTTTCGCTATGGTTAGTGGCACTTGGAAGTATGCTGGCAAAGGCCGAATTAACTGACTGGAGATAATATCGTAGCTGGACTAATGGCTCCTCTCGCCCTGGTAGCCCGCCCCGGTTTGGTGTCGGTTCCTCGCGTAGTTTATGAGCAAGCAGTATCACATCTACAGACGACCCGGACTATTTTAGTCGCGTGTGGCCGCAAAATGACATTATCTTGGTTGTTTGGTGGAGGGGAGGATAATATCCGTGCCTAATGTAGCTATCGTGACTGATAGTGTTGCTGACCTGCCCCCTCAGGTAGCTGAGGAGTTTGGGATTACAGTGGTTCCTCTTGTTGTCCGCTTTGGCACTGACCTCTACCGCGATAGTCTCGACTTGAGTCCTGACCAGTTCTATGAAAAGCTAAGGACCAGCAGGGCTTTGCCTGCGACATCTGTGCCGCCACCAGCGGCTTTTGCCGATGCATACAATAAGCTTGCCGAAAAAACAAACGAGATCGTGGTTATCAGTTTAACTTCCAAGCTCAGTGCTACCTATCAGGTGGCGTTACAAGCCGCAGGGCTGATGAAGAGGCGATGTCGTGTAGAGGTCATAGACTCGCAATGGGCGGTTATGGCACAGGGTTTCATAACAATTGCTGCTGCCAAAGCAGCCCAAGCTGGGGCTAGCCTTGATGAAGTGCTGGATGTAGCCCGTCACACTATGCACCGGGTAGGTATGTGTGCTGCCTTTGATACCCTTGAATACCTGGAACGCGGCGGGCGCATCGGCAAAGCGCAAGCCTTTCTCGGTTCATTACTCAAGGTAAACCCGATCATCGGCATTAAGGATGGCGAGGTGCATCCCTGTGCTCGGGAACGCTCCCGAGCTAAGGCGATAGACTACCTGTACAACTTTGCCGCAAGTTTTGGCAACGTCGAAGGGTTAGCTGTCGAGTATGCCATTGACTCAGATGAGGCCAACAGGTTGGTCCGGAGGCTTCATTCAAAGTATCCTCAAGTTCCTATTTACCTCTGTCGCGCAAGCCCCGTTATCGGCACACACACCGGGCCTGGTCTCATTATTATTAGCGTGCTTGGAGACAAACAATCCGCCACCTAGCTGGGTGAAGACATGCTACCAGGTATTCTAAGCATAATCATCGGGTATCTTTCAGGCTCCATTCCTACAGTCTAAATCGTGTCTCGCGTGAGGAAGGGCATAGCTGCTCGGAACATCAAAACCGACAATTCCTTTAGTACTGGTACCATAGTAATCTTGACTGCGCGGGGGGGGCGATGTAGTATGAAACTAAGATACACTAAGGAGGAAAAGCATGAGGAAATTATTTTACTTGGCAAGAGTTGGTATCATTTTGGTCGCGGTAGCCTTAATTGCCGGGATGATAGGCTGTTCTCAGTCTCCTTCTCCACTTGGCGCTCCTCAATACCCCATTACCCACTTAGCCTGCGGTGAGCAGCACACTGTGGGGGTTAAGCCCGGCGGCACCGTGGTCAAGGTAGGACACTATGGGGGCTATGTCGACGGCTGGATGGACACCATCGGTGTCGCTGCAGGCGACTGTCACACGGTGGGGCTTAAGGCTGACGGCACGGTGGTCACCGCGGGCTGTAACTACGGGCAGCACAGTGTCCGTAGCTGGACAGACATCGTCCAGGTCGCCGCAGGCTCTAGTCACACAGTGGGGGTTAAGTCCGACGGCACCGTGGTCGCCACGGGCTGTAACGATGCCGGGCAGTGCAAGGTCAGCAGCTGGAAGGGTATCACCCGGGTCGCCGCAGGCTACGGTCACACAGTGGGGCTTAAGACCGACGGCACTGTGATCGCAGCGGGAGTGAACTACGACGGGCAGTGCGATGTCGGCGGCTGGACGGACATCACCCAGGTCGCCGCAGGCAGCTTGCACACTGTGGGGGTTAAGTCCGACGGCACAGTAGTCGCCGTGGGATACAACGGCTTCGGGCAGTGCGATGTCGGCGGTTGGACGGACATCACCCAGGTCGCCGCAGGCAGCTTGTACACTGTGGGGGTTAAGTCCGACGGCACTGTGGTCGCCGTGGGATATAATGGCTACGGGCAGTGCGATGTCGGCGGCTGGACGGACATCACCCAAGTTGCCGCAGGCTTTGGTCACACAGTGGGGCTATCGTTCAGCGGCACCGTGGTCGCCACGGGCTGGAACGATGCTGAGCAGTGCGAGGTTGGCGACTGGTAGAGCCTAAGGACGACGGCACTGTGATCTCCGCCGCAGGCCTTGAGGTCGAGCTCGCCAAATGGAACCCGATCAAGGCAGCACCGTAGTATGAGCTCACCATCCCCAGCACCTCTCGAGGTTCGGTAACCACCCCTGGTGAGAGGACTTTTACCTACGGTCCCAAGGAGGAATACTTGATTATATGCCAGTCGTTGTCCTGCGCCTGAGCCTTTGGAGAAGCCGATAGGGGCTAGACAACGTAGCCGACGGGTGCTACTCTGTTATAGTCTAGAAATAGGAGGTGGGATAATGACTTATAAAAGGTACGATATCCTAACGGTGCTGGTGTGGGTGGTGCTGGGTGCTGCGCTAATAATCCTCGGCGTTTTTCTAAGGAGGCCTGACTTCGGGGAAAGAGTTTGGTGGGTGGTAATGGGCGTAGGAATAGCGCTGGCGGTAGTAGGACTTGTCAGCATCGCCTTTAGTGCGAAACAAGCTATTGAGCTGAGTTGTCCTCATTGTGGTGGGGAAGTAGTGCCACGGGTGAAATCAAGCACAAGCGAGCTGTATCTTACGACAGGAGAGGAGGAAGAAGAAGAGGAAGAGGAAGAAGAAGAGGAAGAAGAGGAGGAAGAGACAAAAAGTCCGGAGGATTAAGGACATAAAAGCGCAGACTTGATAATGACATCAGGGTGAGCAGTTACTTTTCAGGTGGAATTAGGAAAATTAGTAAAAAGATTTTAGAAACGGCAAGGAAGTAATTTGTGCGGGCAACTCAATAGGCAGAGATAGGTTGTTTGTCAGTGATGATTCTTTTGCTGGCGGCTAATTGTTGGCGAATATGTTTAGGGATAGTAAACATAGCTTGATGGGTAAGGCCATCGTAGGATTTTAGCTTTTTTGATATTCTTGTTGAAATTCTGGCGTCAATTTCCTCGGGAGTCAATTCAGAGGGGTCAAGGCTTTGAGAAGCCGCGACAAAGCCCCATAAGCCCAGAAAGGAAGGTACATGGACCTGGTAGGGGCGGGCTATCGGGAAAACGTTTCTTAATGTACTGGCAATAGCGATGAAATTATCTAAGTTCCTCCATTCAGAAGGTTCAGCCTGCACTGACATAATGCCATCGGGCCCTAGTTTTTGTTCGACTATTTGGTAGAATTCCTGGGTGTATAGCAAGCGTGCCGGCCCTTGCTCTAATGGGTCAACCAGGTCAATAATGATGACATCGAATTTGTCGCTACTTTCAGCCAGGTATTTTCTGGCGTCGACGAAATGAAGTTCTGCCCTGGGGTCATCGAAGGCATTCTGGTGCCAGGAGGGCAAGAAGCGGCGACAAAGGCTTACAACCTCTTCATCAATATCCACCATGACAGCCTTTTTTACCGTCTTGTGTGCCAGGACTTCCCTTAAGGTGGCACCCTCACCTCCCCCAGCAATAAACACCCTCTCTGGCTGGGGATGGGTAAGCATAGCTGGGTGTACCAGAGCTTCATGGTAAATAAACTCGTCCGCCTCGCTGGATTGAATCTTGCCATCGAGGATGAGACAGACTCCGAAGCTGCCTGTGTTGACAATATCGATGGACTGAAACTTACTTCGCCCTGAATATATCCTCTCCTTAATGCTATGCAGCATAGTAAGGTCAGGACTTATGTAGTCAGAAAACCACCTATGTTTATCAGGGTCGCTATCTTTCATTTTGCACACCCGACCTGGCTGTCCTCCATAATCCCCCTGCGAAGCTCGATTAAGGAGTGACTTTGAGCCTCCAGTTTCTCTGTTATCCATCTGGCAGCCTTTTCCGGGTCTACATCGTTCCCACAGGTGAAAACGTCTAGGGCAGCGTACCTGTATTCCGGCCATGTATGAATGGCAATATGTGATTCAGCGATGTTGACTACTCCGCTCACTCCACAAGGGGAGAAATGATAAAAAGACTCGCCCACTACGGTAGCGCCACTTTGAATGGCAGCTTCGTTAAGACAACCTTTGAGAAAATTTAAGTCATCCAGCAACTCCTCATTGCAGATTTTTAGTTCCAGTAGCAGATGTCTTCCCAGTGCGTTCAAATCATCTTCCCTCCTTTAGAATTTTAGATTTGTGGTGGAGCCTTTTGGGCGACAGGGCAAATTCTATACAATGTCAACCCTTTTAGCAATACTCAAAGAGTTTCTGCTAAAATAAACGAAGGCAAGAACTATGTCTGCAAGGAAACAATTGGTTACTGTGTGCACTGCCAGGTACATGGAGGCGCAAATAATCAAGGGGCGGCTGGAGAGCGAAGGTATACCAGTTCTCCTGAGCTACGAGAGCGCTGGTCTGGTTTACGGAATTACAATTGATGGGTTAGGTGAGGTGAAAGTAATGGTGCCAAAGCGCCTGGCAGAGGAAGCTAAGGAGATTCTGGGAGTAGGTGAATTTGCCAAAGGTGGAGAGGGAGAGGGTAATTAAATAAATTCCATCGATTTTGCCCGAAGGGCAGTTTTGGTACTTAAATTTGGGACATTGGACTTACAGCTTAGAGTTGTATTTTTGGCTTTTTATTTCTGATGAGTTCAAGATTAGAACGTATAACTGAACAGCGGCTGGATAGCCTGAGCAGAATTCGGGCTCGCGGCATAGACCCTTATCCCCATTCCTATCATCCCAGCCACACTGTTCGAGAGGCGATAGCTCTTTTTGAGCAGCGAGGGGGGAGCTCTCAGGACATATCACTGGCTGGCCGCATTATGTCCAGGCGTTCTATGGGTAAGATGTCCTTTCTTGATATTCGCGACAGCTCGGGGAAGATACAGCTTTCTTTGCGCTACGACCTTCTGGGTCGGGAGAGGTACGAATTTCTTCAGGATATTGATATTGGTGACATTATCGGCGCAGAAGGAAAGCTCTTCCGGACAAAAGCCGGAGAGCTCACTCTGGAGGTATCCGATTTCGCCATGCTCTGTAAATCCCTTCGCCCGCTGCCAGAGAAGTGGCATGGGCTGGCTGACGTGGAAAAACGCTATCGGCAGAGATATCTCGACCTTATTTCCAACGAAGAGAGTAAAAGCATTTTTATTTTGCGCAGCAAGATTATCACTGCCATAAGAAGTTTTCTCGATAAGCAGGGCTTTATGGAGGTAGAAACTCCTGTGCTTCAGCCTCATGCCGGCGGAGCACTGGCACGCCCCTTTGTCACTCATCATCATGCCCTCGATGAAGACCTCTATCTACGAATTGCCCTGGAGCTCCACCTCAAGAGGCTGGTGGTAGGCGGCTTTGACAAAGTTTACGAGATGGGGCGTACCTTTCGCAATGAAGGCATTTCTGTTAGACATAACCCGGAATTCACCTTGCTTGAGTGCTATCAAGCTTACAGCGATTACAATGACATGATGAGACTGGTTGAGGAGATGCTCATGCATATAGCGCAGGAGGTTCTGGGTAATACCAAGCTTGCTTGCAACGGCAAAACCATTGACCTTGGTCTCCCGTGGCAAAGATTTTACCTTCGTGAGGCAATAAAAGAACATTGCGGCATTGATTTTGAAGACTATCCCGATGCCGCTTCACTGAGGACACGGATGGCAGAGCTGGGAATGGAAGTCGAGCCAGGCAAAGGGAGGGGCAGGCTGATAGACGAATTGATTTCCACTTTTGTCGAGCCAAAGCTTATTCAGCCGACTTTCCTCCTGGATTACCCTGTGGAAATGTCACCTCTGGCCAAGAGGAAGCGGGGTGATGACCGGCTGGTAGAAAGATTTGAGGGCTTTGTGGCTGGCATGGAAATTGCCAATGCCTTCACCGAGCTCAATGACCCTCTGGAGCAAAGGGAAAGGTTTCGCCAGCAGCTAAAAGAACAGGCTGCCGATGAGGAAGTGGAAATCGCCGATGAAGATTTTCTTCAGGCTTTGGAGTATGGGATGCCGCCTACCGGTGGTCTGGGGATAGGTATCGACCGCCTGGTGATGCTGCTTGCAAATCAGCAATCTGTTCGAGAAGTGATACTTTTCCCCCAGCTGAAGACAAAAGAGTAAAAATGCAAAATGGCAAGGCAAATTATGGCAAATCCTAAGCACGAAATTCGAATTCCTGAACAAAAGAAAGGAAAAATTGAATTCCTCTCATCCAATGGCCAAAATTCAAAACAAAGTGATTTTTGGTATTTAAATTTAGAATTTTGGATTTGTTTAGAGTTTAGAAATTAGGATTTAGAGCTTACATATGCTTGATATTAAACTTATTCGTGAAAACCCTGAACTTGTTCGCCAGGCTCTGGAGAAAAGAGGCGATAGTCCCGATTCTATCGGGACTATCGATAGCATCCTCGAGATTGATGGCCGTTATCGCAGCTTGCTCCGTCAGACCGAGGAACTCCGTGCCGAACATAACGAGGCAAGCAAACAACTGAGCAAAAGCAAGGAAAAACCACCTCAGATTATCGCCCAGATGCGTCAATTGGGAGAGCAGGTATCTTCCCTGCAGCAGCAGACCAGAGAAGCTAAGGCCGGCCTCGATTCCTTGCTACTGGAGTTACCCAACATCCCTCACCCCAGCGTGCCTTTGGGGAGAGGCGAGGGCGATAACGTTGTAGTGCGTACCTGGGGCAAGCCAGGGGAGTTATCCTTCAAGCCCCTGCCTCATTGGGAGTTGGGGGAAAAATTGGGCATAATAGATTTCCAGCGGGGGGTGAAACTCTCAGGGACCAGGTTTTATGTTCTCAAAGGGCTGGGGGCACGCCTTCAACGAGCGCTTATTTCATTTATGCTCGATGTCCATGTAAACGAGCACGGCTATAAAGAAATCTACCCTCCTTTTATGGTGAGGCGAGAGTGTATGGTCGGCTCAGGAAATTTACCCAAGTTCGGCGATAATTTATATCACGACGACGAAGATGACTTCTGGTTTATACCCACGGCGGAGGTACCGTTAACCAACCTTCACCGTGACGAAATATTAAGTGCCGATAGCTTGCCCCTTCATTATGTTGCCTATACTCCTTGCTTCCGTCGAGAGAAGATGGCTGCCGGCACGGATACCAGGGGCATTAAGCGGGGGCACCAATTTGATAAAGTGGAGCTCTACAAAGTTACCGACCCTGAGAGTTCTGACGAAGCGCTGGAGAAATTGGTAGCTGATGCTGAGGATATATGTCGGAAGCTGGTCATACCTTATCGCGTGGTGCAATTATGTACCGGAGACCTCGGCTTTGCCGCTTGCAAAACATATGATATTGAAATGTGGGCTCCGGGCTGTGATGAATGGCTCGAGGTCAGTTCTTGCAGCAATTGCGGTGACTTTCAGGCCAGGCGGGCAAGTATCCGCTATCGCCCTGAGCCTGGCGCCAAATCACAGCTTGTCCACACGCTCAATGGCTCAGGACTGGCTCTACCCCGAGTCCTTATCGCCGTGCTGGAAAACTATCAGCAGGCTGACGGCACGGTATTAATCCCTGAAGTATTAGAGCCCTACTTGAGAGCAACATAAGCACCGCCTACGAGCGGTGTACTATAAACTGTTGCTCTCAATAAACTATAGCCGGAGGTGACATCATGACAGACTGGACCAGAAAAGCGGAAGCACTGAACAGACTAATAAGACCCCTGACCTTCCCTCTCGCCGTTAAACTGGTCAAAAGCGTTGACGAATTCCCGGAAAAGGCCCGCCGCCCTTCCCGGGACATGGGCTTCAAGACCAATCCCTGCGTTGCTATGACGATGGCCCGCAAGTACGGCTGGACAGTGGGAATGACGGCCGATGATAACGCCTGTCTAATTGCAGCCTATACCTATGGATGGAGCGAGTCTGAATCTGAGAGCGAGAAAGCCCTGATTGATTTCATGGTAGTGATGAAATACTCAGCTAACGAGAATGCTGCAAAGACAACAATGCAGGCTGTTGAGCAGGTTAAGCTAAGCAAGGGCAAGTATGCCGGCGTGGTTTTCTCTCCACTGGAGAGGACTCGAATCAACCCGGACCTGGTCATGATATTCTGCAATCCAGCTCAGTTGATGCGGCTGGTGCACGGAGCCACCCAGGAGACAGGTGTGAGCGTGCAGTCTGTATTCAGTGGCCGGGCTGGGACCTGCACTGAAGGAGTCCTGCAAACATTAAAGACCGGAGAGCCGAAGGTAGTGCTCCCGGGGAATGGCGATAGGGTCTGGGCGATGGTGCAAGATGAAGAGATAGCCTTCACTATACCGGCAAACTGGCTTGACCCGGTTATAAGGGGGCTTGAAGCCACCCACCAGACCGGCATTCGATACCCCATACCGGTAGATGTAAGACACGAGCCGCTGTTCCCGGGACAACTCAAGGACGCCGCATCCCGGGCAGCTAAATAGAAGCTAATTCGACCGAATTAATTCCTGAAGTATTAGAGCCTTACTTGAGAGCAACATAAGCGCAGCAAACTATACGTCCTGAGTGCAGAAGGTGAAGCTATCCTCAAACTTCACTGACCTCGGAAGTGGTATAATAGGATTAGGATGTATACTGTGGTTGATTAGTAGTCTAGCCAGTGGATTTGGGGAGATAGACATTATGAATGCCTAGGAGGTAAAGTCATGCCAACTTGTCCTATCTGTGGAACTAAAGTGAGCGAAGGCGCCGGGTTTTGTCCTAAATGTTTGCGTCGACTGATGACAGGGCAAGCCACTAAAGGAAAGAGTAAGAAGAAGCTGGTAGGAATCATAGTAGCTTGTGTTATAGCTATCAGTGTGGTGATTGTCATAACTACACACTTACCAAAGGTGCCATCAGGAGGCGTAGCGGAGCTTGAGTATGTTGCGGTCTCTGCCTATGATTTTGCCAAAGAACTTTTCGACCCTGAATTGACAAGCTTGCAGAGAGAAGACCTCTGGCAAAACTATGAAGGAAAGCAAGCTCAATGGACAAATGAACTTAAGTATGTGTCAATAAAAGAAGAAGGGCTAATAGCTTATTTTCTTAATCCATTGGACTGGGCCCGAACAGAGGTCGAGGCTGTCTTTGATGAAAGTCAGATGTCGAGCTTACTACAACTTAAAGAGGGTGACCTGGTCACTTACACGGGCGTCTTAGCTCGCTTTGGGGGAACTGAAATTAGGTTGACAGATTGTACTATCGTATCCCTGCCTCTTGTACCCTTATGGTGGAATGACGACATTGATACTCACAGCAAACGAATTCTGGTTGGGGATGAAATGCTCTGTCTTGGTCCAAGTACATATGACGATGCTACTGAATATCGCCCCCGTCTCCCCCCCCAAATTACAGCTATCAACGGAACAACAGGGGAGTTACTGTGGGAAGGTGAGAAAACAGAATCCATTTTGGTGGGAATTGACTCCCACTATGTATACGCTTGGCATTTGGCAAACATTGTTCCGATGCGTGAACCCGATTACCCCTGGTATTGGTTTGCATCTAATATAACCGCTTTAGACAAAGTATCTGGTCAGATTAGCTGGTCTTCTTTCCTCTCTGAGGGCGTTGATTGTCTGTCGCAGTATGACTGCCTCCCCGACGGATGGTCCCAGTCTGATTTTGTGAACTGTTGCGTATTGGGAGAAAGTGTGAAGGAAGAGATGACTAACAAGGGTGAGCCTGGTCTGACTTTCCTGATAGATAAACCACTTCTCTCCGAGCTAAATTATGAACATCAAGGGGTCATTTATGAAAGTGGTTCTTCTTCCTATGGTGGAGTTCTTGTAGAAGGGCGCCGTGCGCTTCAAGCTATTGACCAGGAAACGGGTGGTGTCCTCTGGACAGCAACTTTTGGATACGCAGGTATGACCGATTTTTCGATAGTTGATGGAATTCTCTATGTATCAACCGATGAAGGAGTTGGTGCTTTTAAGCTCTAATTAATTAGTCTTAGCCCAAAGACCTTTCGCCTTTGAGGTGCTCACTGGAATTTGGACAGCTACACAGAAGCTAATTCAGCGGAATTCATATCTAGAGTATTAGAGCTATACTTGAGCGCAACATAAGCGCCGTAAACTATATATCCTCAGTGCAGAAGGTGAAGCTATCCTCAAACTTCACAGACGCAACACGCTGACTTCTTCTATTTGAGGCTGGTTGGAGGTATAATTATTAGGCTGACTAAACTATTATTGATGCAAAATGAAAATCAATTCAATAGATAAGAATATAAAGAAAGTCTTGTCTGCTAATTACTACAAGATACCTCGCTTTCAACGTCCATACTCATGGACTCAAGAGAATATTTCTGATTTTTGGATTGATACAATAGTAGACAGCGAGACGGACTATTTCATCGGCTCTATTGTTGTATTCGATGCTGGGAATGACACTTTTGGCATTGTAGACGGTCAGCAAAGACTGTCCACTGTTACAATGGTGCTTTGTGCTCTAAGGAACACTCTAAAGGCAGAAGGATTTCATGACTTAGCTAAAGCAGTCCATCAACTTATTGAACGTGCTGATATAAACAATAAGATACGCTTTGTATTGTCTACGGAATCATCATACCCATATTTTCAAGAATACATCCAAAAATATGGTGAACCCGACATTCAAGTCCAAGCAGGAGAAGAGGAAAAGGATATCGCAAGAGCATTTAGCCAGATAAGTCAATACATTGAAGAAGCTGTAAAATCAACAAAAAGTGATCCGACTTTGAATGATGAACGCAAGAAAAGAGAAATTCAAGACAAGCTGACATCAATTCGTGACAAACTATTGAACCTTAAGCTTATATTTATCGAACTGGATAATGAAGATGATGCATACACTATTTTCGAGACTCTCAATACTCGTGGAAAAGACCTAAATGCCGCTGACCTGGTTAAAGCACATTTGACCAGATTGTTACCGGCAAAGAATATTGGCGTTGATACTCCCAAAATACGATGGGAAAAAGTACTGGGCACTATAGAGAGCTCATCTGCGGAGATAGATGTGGCTGGATTTCTCCATCATTACTGGCTTTCTAAGTACGAATACACTACGGTCAAAAAACTTTTTAAGGAAATCAAAAAACGAGTCAAAAAAGACAAAGCACAAGCTTTCTTAGATGAACTTGTTAAGGATGCAGTAACTTACAGGGAAATCCATGAAGTGACATATGGTAACTGGAGAATCGAGCAACAGCATATCAGAGATTCTCTTGATGCATTTGCAGTATTTCGCATAAGACAACAAGTACCTATGGTCTTATCTCTAATGCGCGACTATAAGGCGAACAAACTCAAGAAGAGGGAAGTCGAAGGTATGCTAGCGGACATCGAAAACTTCCACTTTGTTTTTACTGCTGTCACTTCTCAAAGGTCATCTGGCGGCATATCCCAGATGTATGCCTTATCGGCCAGGACACTTGTAAATGCAACTACTAGGGATCAGAAGTTGGATGTCCTTAAAGACCTCCATGATAAGCTCAAGAAAAGAGTTCCCAGTTACCAGGAATTTGAGCTTAATTTCAAAGAAATAAAATATTCAAATGACTATACGAAGCAGAAAAAGCTAGTTAAATACATCCTGCGCCGGGTACACGAATACCACAACAAAGGTGTTGCTGCTGACTATGACAGAATGACAATTGAGCACATTACTCCACAAGGTGAATTTGCCACTGGCTCAATTGATCATGAGCACATGGCTCAATTAGGGAACCTGATATTAGTACCCGAAGGGCTGAATGAGAAACTTGGTGACAAGGCATTCCCAGAAAAAAAGAAAATATTGAATGAACACAATGTGAAGTTTGACGATGTACTTAAATCCAATTCATCTTGGGCGAATCAACAAATCGAGCAGAGGACGAATTGGCTAGCGGACCTCTGCTACAACAAGATTTGGAGAATATGAAATTCCTCCTCAAGAGTTAATCAATCCTCCGATAAAGCCTCAGGTATTCTTAAACTTGACGAAGCAGGAAGTCAGGAATTAAGTGAGACCTTGTTGATGGCTCTTATATTGACACGTACTATCCGACTGTATACAATTCAAGATAATTTTCGGGATTAGGTAGTCCGATACCCTACCTAACTTAATGCAATTTGCTTGGTTAAATATATGAGGAGATTATAAATGAGATGTTCTTATCACCCTAATAATGAAGCCGCAGGTACTTGCGTAACATGTGGACGGTTGATATGCAATGAATGTATGAATCAGTATGAAGGAAGGATACTTTGCAATTACTGCATTAAGGTACTCAAATTGACTGCGCAAATCAAGGAAACTCGCAAGAAGTATGGAGGTTATTGCATAGGCCTTCTGATGATTATGTTCGTTTCAATCATAGTGGCGGTCGTTCAGGAAGGAGAAAGTCGTGCCACTGCTATACTCGTGTTAGTCTTAGCAGTGGGAGTACCTATTATTGCTGCTCTATTTTCCATTACTTTCGCTTTGCGTTCTAGAAGAATACAAAAGGAGCTTCAACTGCGCATTGACAAATTGCGGTCTCAGCAAAGCTCAGTAAGATAGAATCTCTGAATATCGGTCTTATGGAGTGTTTTCTATTTTCTCAACGCACCACCTATCGCCCCACCGACCAATCCTAAGAATCCATTGTACAGTCCCATCACGATGATTACCGTTCCTATCGCACCACCTATCAGTGTCCCCACTAGTGGCATATCAAGAAGACTTCCAAAGAATCCCAAACCACTGGTTACTAATACAGCGACAATGACAGCACCTAGGATACCTGCAAGAAACCCAGCTAAAAGGCCTCTACCAGCACCGTGACCAGCTATTAAACCAGCAATAAAACCAGCCAGAATCGGACCGAGTACTGGTATAAAATTGAGGAATATCATTGCTATGAATCCGACGAATGCGCCAAGTACTATTGCTCCTGTACTTCCAGTCTTCGACTTAACCATTTTGTTAGAACGAAGTACAGCTTGAGATGTTAACTCTATGGCTTCCTGAGATTGGTCTTCGCTCAACCCTGCAAACTTATCTTGCTTCATATTAACAGCTTGGCTTGACGACATTTCAGAGATTTCAGAATCTATACCCTTTGAGCTTCCCCTATGTATAAAGAAGGCGGATGAAGAAGGCACACCAATCAATAGAAGCACGATTCCTGCATTCAACTTATTGTGGTCATCATACCAGTTGAACCAATCTATAAGGAATACTGTACCTACGATTATACAGAGTAATCCGATTGCAGAAACAATGATAGAAACTCTCCGTGCAGTATTCCGTTTCATTTAAATTGCCGTAATGCTTCTGTAAGTACTGAAGTACATCAAGCACAATCATATCGTGCTATGAATATCAATTTGTACTGAGACAATACTCATACCTCACAGTCATTACTAGGTATTATATCAACATAGCACTAGTCAATCAATCAATTCAAATCCTTGAATTCTTCATTGGTTCCAAAACATCAACTGGAAAGCGAAGGGCTTAAAACCACCACCACTGGAATTCAGGGCAGACTATCCTCGACCTTCACTGACCTTATATACTGCAGTGTAGCCATTTCCCTGGTGGTAACGGCGGGGTCAGTAATTTAAGAATAGCTAGCAATTAAATGGGGAGTCCTGTTCGACGGCGTTTTCGATGAGTTCGATGCGCTTGGGCTTGCCTTTGTCATCGAGCTCAATGGCAACAACGTCTATACGCCACAAAGAGGGGAGGTTCTGGTGGGTACTGGTATAGGTCAGGGCTGAGGCGATGAGTCTCTCTTTTTTAGTCTGTGTTATTGACTCCTCGGGAGTGCCGAAGTCCAGATTGCTCTTGGTGCGGACCTCGACAAAGACCAGCCAGTCCTTCCGCTGGGCGATGATATCAATCTCTCCATGACGGCAACGAAAACCCGTCTCGCGAATACGGTAGCCCTGCTTTTTGAGGAATTTCTGGGCTGCCTTTTCCCCCAGCTTACCAACTTCCTGGCGGTCCATCACCCTCGCCTTAGTACTCTCCCATCGAGGGAGAGGAGAATTGATTTGACATAATATATTCCGCCATCATGGGAGATGAAATTCGGTTTGGACAACATCCCTTCTCTTCAAAGAAGGAGGATTTTGGCTTGTGATTATATTCCTGACAGGGGCAAAGTATAGTCGGTGAATTGGCGAAGGTCCGAACTTTTGCAAACAGGATATGTGTATTCCTGTTCCATAGCCTTTATGTTGGGCAAACCCATAGCCAGGATAAATCTGGTCAAATTCTTCCATTATACGGTCTCTGGTGACCTTGGCTATGATAGAAGCACAAGCAATGGAGAGACACAGTTTGTCGCCTCTGGTTATTCCTCTTTGAGGGATGGGACATTGAGACAAAGTCACTCTATCAATAAGTAGGAATTTCGGTTGTTTGGGCAGTTTTTCCACCGCCTGCATCATAGCCAGCTTGGTTGCCTTGAGGATGTTAATGGAGTCAATCACTTGAGAAGGAACGATGCCAATGCCCACAGCCACGGCTTCTTTGTTAATCAAGTCGAAGAGAGTCTCACGTTTCCTGGAGTCTAATTCCTTGCTATCCCGAACTAGCTGAAGCCAGGCCAGATTCGCTGGATGGGGCAGGATAACGGCACTGGCGACTACTGGACCGGCGAGAGCTCCCCGCCCGACTTCATCGATGCCGGCGATAAGCTCATAGCCCTGCGATTTAAGCTTATCTTCCTCATCGAGGTTCGGAAGCTGAGACAAAGCTCTCTCTTTCATAACTCCCCTAACCCCTCTTATCTTAAGAGGGGGATTTATGCTTCTGTATTTATAGGCTTAAGCTCCGATTGCATCGGAGTCAATAATCCCGCCCCCCAGTACCTCATCAGCATTATAGAACACAACGGCCTGCCCCGGGGTTACCGCTTTTTGCGGCTGAGCAAAATGCACATCCACGGAGTCATTCCTGAAAAAGAGGCTAGCCTCTGCCTCTTTGGACTTATAGCGTATCTTGGCCCTGGCTGTAATGGGCTCCCGCGGTGCCTTGCCTGATATCCAGCTCAGCTTTCGGGCGATGAGCTTCTGGCTGTAGAGCTCTTCTTCATGATCAAGCATAATTCTATTGCTTTCAGGCTCTATTCTTATAACGTAGAGTGGCTTGCCAGAGGCCAGTCCAAGGCCGTGCCTCTGCCCGATGGTATAAAAGGCTATTCCCCGGTGCCGGCCTAATTTCTTTCCCCGGGTATCTACAATATCCCCAGGCAGAGTGGAGAATCTCTGGCTGAGAAAGGCGCCATAGTTCTTCTGGGAAATAAAGCAAATATCTTGGCTGGACCTGGTTGCTGTGGGCAATCTCGCCTGCTTTGCCATCTGTTTAACCTCGTCTTTGCTATGCCCGCCTAAAGGAAACAGGACACGCCCGAGCTTTTCCTGGGTTAGAGTATAAAGAAAATAAGATTGGTCTCTACCGGTGTCGACTGCTTTAAGCAAGCGATGCCCGTCTCTGGAATGCTCTACCCTGGCGTAATGACCTGTAGCCAGATAGTCAGCGCCCAGGGAGAGTGCTTTATCGAGGAGGAGGCCAAACTTTATGTGCTGGTTGCAGGCAACGCAGGGATTGGGAGTCCGCCCTTGCTGGTATTCCCGGCAGAAATAGCCCACTACACAGGACTCGAATTCTTCTTGCAGGTCAACCTGATGGCAGGGAATGTCTAAAATGCGGCAGATATTCTCTGCCCGATGTGCCTGGTAGTTGAAGCGGGGAGAATCCCAGAGACGCATATGTATACCTATCACTTCATAGGCGGCTTCTTTGAGCAACAAAGCAGCGGCAGCGGAATCTACCCCTCCGCTCACTGCCACAGCTACCTTTCTTTTAGTCATGCCTTTAGATCCCGACTTGTTGGGATGACAAAAATGGTCAGGCTGAGAAATCAGGCAATAACCGGCTCACCCTATCCCAGATAATCTCGGCAGTTTTCCCTTTAGGTAGAGAGGCATCTATCACCAGCCAGCGGTCAGGCTCGGCGGCGGCCATCTTGAGGTATCCCTCCCTCACCCGTCGGTGGAACGATAAATCCTCCAGCTCAAAGCGGTCTTTCAAGCTTTGTTTTCGTGCTAATCCCTGCTCAGGTGAAATATCCAAGAGGATTATGAGGTCGGGATTGAGATTCCTTGTTGCCATATTGTTGACCATCTTTATGGCAGTAAAATCAAGTCCCCTCCCATAGCCTTGATAGACCATGGTGGAGTGAGTGAAACGGTCGCAAAGAACCACTTTAGCTTCTTCTAAGGCAGGACGAATTAGCTCAGCCACCAATTGGGCACGGGAAGCAGCCAGGAGAAATAGCTCAGCCTGGGGCGAAATAGAGGAGCCCCCTTTTCTCTTAAGTGTTCTTCTTAACTCGTTACCCAGAGCTGTGCCTCCGGGCTCATGGGTTAATACCACGGGGACGTTTTGTTGCTCAAGCTTTTTCAGCAAGAGCCTGGATTGGGTGCTTTTGCCGCAGCCTTCGCCACCCTCAAAGGTGATGAACAGTCCCAAAGGTTACCTCGACTTCCTTTTGCCGCCAGGTTCCAGGCTCCGGTTACCGGAGTTGAAACCGCGGCGTCCAGCTAAGATCCGCTGTAGATTATGAACATAGGTATATTGAGTGTCACGGGGATAGAGGGCGTCCAAGCATTGCTTCATTTGAGCGACATTGTTGCTTTTGAGGACATAAATCGGTATGCCCAGCGCTTCGGCATCCCGTATCTTCTGTGGCTTGCGGCGGTAATAACTTCGTGTAGTGAGGAAAATGTCAGTTTGCTTAAGGTCAGCGACGATTTTCAGCTCTTTTCGCCCCTCCCTGGCAATTTGTTCCAATCGAGACCGGTTAGCGCCGAAGAGGTAGAATCGCAGTGCTTTTTCCGGCTGCTTCTCTTCCTTGCTTTCCCATATAAGAGGGGATGTTATCGCCTCCCTTTTTACCTCACCATCTTCATCCATCCAGCGCACTTCTGCCTTGGGGGGTTGCCCATGTAAGAGAGCATCAACAGCCTTGGTCACGTCAGGATGTACGGTTACCTTGTAATAATCGACAATTTCCACCACAACACCAAAGGTAGGCGGAGCCTTACGCTCCAGGATAGATTTTTGTGTGTGCCGTCGCCTGGCTTCTTCGTCTCCCAGGGTAACCGTCTGGATGCCGCCGATGAGGTCAGACAAGGTAGGATTCATTATCAAGTTTTCCAGAGTGTTCCCATGTGCCGTGCCCACCAATTGCACTCCGCGCTCAGCGATGGTACGCGATGCCTGGGCTTCGAGTTCCGTGCCTATTTCGTCGATAATAATGACCTCAGGCATGTGATTTTCCACCGCTTCAATCATTACCGCATGTTGTTCGGCGGGAGCAGCTACTTGCATTCGCCGGGCATGCCCGATAGCAGGATGAGGAATGTCTCCATCCCCGGCAATTTCATTGGAGGTGTCAATTACGATAACCCGTTTTTTGAATTCATCGGCCAGCACTCGAGCCACCTCCCGCAACATAGTGGTTTTGCCTATACCGGGCCGCCCTAGAAGCAGAACGTTGTTGCCTGATTCGATAAGGTCTTGAATCATCCCTACGGTGCCGAACACAGCTCTGCCCACACGGCAGGTCAAGCCGATTATGTAGCCATTTCTATTGCGTATGCCTGAGATGCGGTGCAGGGTGTGGTTGATGCCGGCGCGGTTATCCCCGCTGAACTCGCCGATGCGGGATACTACATAATCAACATCAGCCTGGCTCACCTCTTCAGAATTGAGGACTAATTCTCTATGGAGGAAACGGGCTTCAGGGAGACGCCCTAAATCTAAGATTACCTCCAGCAGTTCGCTATGGTCGGGTTGCTGGTCGAGCGGCTCACGGATATGGAGTGGCAGGATATCAAGCAGCGCGTCCAAATCGTCAGTTACTACCCTTCGCATTCTGTGAAATACCTGTTTTCACCTCACCAACCCCTGGGGGACAGCAACTCTTGCTGGGGGATAGCTTTTATGTCCAGGCCGGGCATGGCGGCTCCCAAACCTTTGGATACCTCAGCGACGATAGCAGGGTCCTGGTAGTGGGTGGTAGCTTTAACGATGGCCTGTGCTCTGGTTGCGGGATCGCTGGACTTAAAAATCCCCGAGCCCACAAACACTCCCTCGGCCCCTAGTTGCATCATCAAAGCAGCATCGGCGGGTGTAGCCACGCCACCCGCGGCAAAGTTCACAACGGGTAACTTCCCTGTTTTATGCACCTCCATTACCCATTCCAGAGGAGCACCCAGGGCTTTCGCCTCAGCCGCTAATTCCTCCTCAGGTAAAACCTGGAGTCTGCGAATCCCATCCTGGACTGCCCGCATGTGCCTTACAGCTTCAACTATGTTGCCTGTCCCAGCCTCGCCCTTGGTGCGAATCATCGCCGCCCCTTCAGAAATACGGCGTAATGCTTCGCCTAAATCACGGCAGCCACAGACAAAAGGAACCTTAAAATCATGTTTCCAGACATGATGGCTTTCATCGGCGGGGGTGAGCACTTCGGACTCGTCGATAAAGTCAACACCCAGTGCTTCCAGCACCTGGGCCTCAGCAAAATGACCGATGCGACATTTGGCCATTACAGGAATGCTGACCGCTGCCATTATGGCCTTAATTACAGTGGGGTCGGCCATGCGAGCCACTCCGCCGTCGGCGCGGATGTCTGCCGGCACCCGTTCCAATGCCATGACAGCGCAGGCACCGGCTTCCTCGGCAATTTTAGCCTGCTCCGGGGTGACCACGTCCATAATCACCCCGCCCTTCAGCGTCTGGGCAAGTCCTGACTTAACTTTCCAGGTACCCTTTTCCATCAATTTCCATTATAACGCCATGCCAGTCAAATCACAAATGTCAAATGAGAGCGTCTAAAATCGAATAGGGTCGAGGAGTTAACTCCTCGCTTGCGTGTCACTGGTCTGGTTGAATCAGCTCAAAGAACTCATATTTTACCCTTGGCACGGTTGTTTATAAATGTAGTGCGAGGCTTGAGCCTCGTGCTGCGCAACCCTGAAGGGTCGCACTACAAAATTGGGGGGGGGTGAAATCTTGACTTATCGGGACAAAATACCCGAAATTTAACGGGAAATCAAAGTTGAGCAGCCTACTCAGTAAGAAGGGGGTGGGGTTTCCCCCACCCCCTTTCGCTTACTCAGGGAGCGACACTGTCATCGCGCTTATCGGTCTTTCGACGACTAGTCAAGTAGATGCCATTCTATCTTCACGGACGGCACGGCGAGGAGTTGCTGTCCTATTGGGTCCAAATCGAGGTACGCTGGCTCTTCCCAGAAGAACTGATTTTTAATCATTACCGATGGGGAGAACTCGGGATTGTCTGATATCGCGTAGAACACCAGATGCTCCTCCGGGTCCCAGATCCCCGTCCAATCCACGTATCCTTTGATGGCTGGGTTAGCGAAGTAAATTGGCGGGCCCACCGTGACGTTTTCAGCAACTCCGAGGAACTGGTCATCCAGATCGACAGTCACATCCACGGGTACGGGTTCCCAGACCTCGTAGAGCAAGTAATGGTCGAGATACTTCGGCTTTTCGTGGTAGTACGGTTCCAATTTCTGCGTCGGGACAGCCAGCGCGACCGGACCGTGCACTGTCAGTGTTTGCTGCGCCCCTGCATCGTTAAACTGGTTGTCGATGGTCACAGTATACCAATTATCAGGTGTGTCGATTAGTTTGTACACCGTGAGATGGTTGTCGGGGTTTGAAGATATCGTCACACTGCCGTGCACCTTATCGACAGGATTGCAGAACATTATGGGATCCATCACCACTCCATCAAAATAATCGGAGTGGAACTGGTCCAGAAGATTCACCCCCCACTCTAATGGTGGCTGAGGTAGTGTCGTGTAGCACTTGAAGTGGTCGAGCGGCGGTGTCGGGGGCACGTTCTTCTCGGAAGGCACGGCGAGCACGTCTCGATAGGTCAGGTCTAGGATCTGATCATTACCGAACTGATTAGCAATCTGTATCGTCTTATCGATAGACGTGGGCTGGTCTGCCCTTATGTCGTATAACACCCAATGCAGATCCTCGTCCTCGATCTTTGCTACATCGCCGTTTTCAACTACTGTCTTCTTGACAGGGTTGGCAAAATAGTAGGGTCCCTTAACCGTAACATCTTCCCCATCCGGGATGAACTGGTCCTTGAGATTCACACCCTCCACCGAGGGGAACTCTGCCCAATCGGCTTCATCGACGTAGTAGAGTAAGTAATGGTTCAGACACTCCACCATTTCGTGGCCTTCCTTCTCGGTTGGTACTGCCAGCGCGACCGGACCCCATACTGTCAGCGTTACGTTTTCCTGAAACTGGTTAGAGACCTCCACAGACCGCATCACAGGAACTTCTTCGCCGAAGTCCAGCCAGTACACCGTGTAGTGGCGGTTGTCGTCTGAGATCGGCGTCAGTGGCGTGCCGGGGTGATCCTTCTCGACAGGGTTGCCAAAGAGTATGGCTTCTTTCACCGTTGCAGTGAACTTCCCGAACTGGTCCTCCAGCAGCACTTCCTTGTTCATGTACTCTGGTTCCTGCTCCCAGTACACATCGTAGAATTTGTAGTGGTCGGGCGGCGTGAGCTCAAAATTGGCGGTGACGGTTACATCTTGACGTGGCATGGTGAAGTTAGTAACCGCGGCATTCGCATCACCGAATGTGCCCCCAGCCGACGAGGTCCAGCCAGTAAACTGGTAACACGAGGCGGCTACTGCACTTATGTTGACGGCAGTTTCCGCTGCATAAGGTGAAGTACCGGTCAAATCGGTTGCCGTTCCACCTGCAGCAGGGTTTTCTGCCATGGTCAAGGCGTATGTATCTCCACCATCACAGCCCGGGACCACAAGCGCAATTGAAACAATTAAAATTAATAAAACCGACCAAATAGAGAAAATCTTATTCTTCACGTTCACCTCCTTTTGAAATAATTTAGCTTTCTAAAATCCTGATTAATCCTATCAATATTCTAATACCCCTTCACCTCCTTTTTGACTAGTTTGGAAAGCTTAGTTAATACTATCGTTGTAGTAATACCCCATTTTATTCTATTACCAAACCCCTGTATTGTCAAGGGTTTTTTCGAGATTTTTCAAGAGGTTCAGCGCACCCGGTAAAAAAGTCTGTAAATTGATTAATAGGGGGTTAGCCCACCAAATCTGGAAATGTTATCATTAGACTCTGCACTGACATCCCGCTCGTCATTGCGAGGCACGATAGTGCCGAAGCAATCTCGTGGTGGGGCAATGAGATTGCCGCGCTTCGCTCGCAATGACATCTCGCTTGTCATCGCGAGGCGACGAAATGTAGGGGCGGGGCTTGTCCCCGCCCACTCCGTGTTACCCTCAAATCGAATAGGGTCGAGGTGTTAACCTCGACCCTATCTTTTTGCCTATTCAGCACGCCGCCCAATCAACCTGAATCAAGACAGTATTTCATTATCATGGGGGTGAGCCCAGGTAGTCGTATATTATGTTTAGCGTACTGCTATTGCCGCTACAATCATTTGTCGGGTCCACGTCACCCTCCACATAGACACAACCCGAAGTAATTATGTTGGAGTTTCCCCAGACTCCTGCACCCAAAGAGTCAGTATCAAATAGGATATCGTCCGGACCACTACCTTTGTAACCGAGCCAGTTTATATTCGTTCGGTAGGTAGTGTCTTTACGTATCTTGAAGCTTATGTGCACATCAAAATACATTGGCTCGCATTTCCAGACTTGAAAAGTAACGCAGACGGGTGTAGGTACCCCATTCACAGTACACTCGTGTGTTAGATCCTGCGCAGGTGGCGACGTGGAGACCGATCCCGGTGCGTTAGCAACATGCCAACTCTGAGAGTTAGCTTCTCCCAGGAAATGTTTCGGGAGCTTAAATGTCGCGTTTACCGTGACCCATTCAGATGAATTCCCGGCTACAAAAACGTCATACTCAGTATCGATGGTTGTAGGCGGGTACACCGTGTACTGGCCGGGGTCAACCTGCTGCCCGTCTATGCTCCAACTTACGAACGTAATGGAGGCATCTGGCTCCGGTATCTCGAAGTTTAAAGTAAAGGTAATTGTCCCGCCCTCGGCTAAACTCTGAGTTTCTGAGGTTGCGATACCAACCAAGGTTGCCCCATCGGGACCGCCGCCATCGTAGGAACAGGTCCAGTCACCGGCATCCGCGCTATGGCTGCCAGGAACATCAGTACCACTAATGGGTGACCCCGATGCTGGCGCTAGCGTATAGTCCAACGCTCCCGTCCAGGGAGAGCCATCAATGGTAGCTTTAACCTCAATAGTGCCTTGTCCTCCATCACAACCCGGGACCACAACCGCAATTGAAACAATTAAAACTAATAAAACCGACCAAATAGAGAAAATTCTCTTTCTCACGTTCACCTCCTCTGGGAATAGTTTAATCTGCGAAAATTACCCGTTTAAATTATATCACTCCGCACTCGCGCACTGTCAAGCATTCTCCCGGGAGTTTTCCAAGAATTCCGTAGGACTGGCCAAAAGTCACTCAATTAGGTCAATGTCGAGGTATTGCTGCCTTGCTTTCAATCCAGCCAGAGATATTCAGCCTTGGAGGACTGGAGATGAATTCTATTTTTTAATCAGCAGGAGAGACAGGATATTGTACTTACCTTCTACCTCATATGCTTCGCTTATCTCTCTTTTGTGCGCCTGTATTAGCTTATCGATGGCTTTGGTGACCTCTGGCCAGTCATCGAATTTATAATCGTGGAAACCGAGAGCGCCTCCGGAAACAAGATGAGGCCAGATGACATAGAAATCATTTTCTACATATGCTTGCTGGTGACAGCCATCAATGAATCCAAAGATGAATCTTTGTTCTTCGGGGAAGCTAATTTTTTTAGAATCTTCCCTTATAGTTACGATGTTATCAAAACCTCGAGTTGACTCCTGGTAAACTTCTAGCATCGAGCGGCCCTGGAGAAATGCTTCATAAACGTCACCCGCCTTGATTCCACTCTTGCTCATAGCTTTGTCCAGACCGGGGTCGAAAACATCGATGGCATATACCTTCTTACCATATCTTTGGGCAAACTTTGCCAGTTTGGCAGTACCTCTGCCCATATAAGCACCGATTTCGATGATATCTCCTTCTAGCTCATGCAATGCCTGTTGCTTTATAAAGTCTATGAGGACTTCGTAACCCACGAAATCATCAGGGTCCTCTTCTAATAATGGAACCTTCCGGGAAACTCTTTTAACACTGGGCTCTAAACTCATCTTACAGGCCAATGTTTTGGCTATGGTATTTTAATTCTATCTAAAGCCACCATAGCCAGTATCGCTGCTGCCGATGTCCAGGTATTCTTTTCGTGGGCCTGTGGCTCCAGTTCTGACTGTCTTATCTCCCTTTGCGGCCAATATACCTCCCGATAAAACACACCGTCGCTATCCCTAAATTGCAGTACCCAGTCCAGCACCATCTTGGCCTTATCTCCGGCGCCCATCCTTGCTAAGGCCAGGACCAGTTCAAAGGTCTCAGCTACGCATACTGACTGTCTGTCGGCAAAGCATTTACACCCCCAACCATCTATGATGAAATCCTGCCATCCCTCCAGGATATACTTTTCTGCTTGCTTCCCCTTTATCAACCCCACAAGGATGGGGTAATACCAGGTCATGGCATGCCCGCTCTTATCCTCGCCTAGCCTGTCGAAGCGTTCGGGCTGCTTCTTGATTGCCCTGGCCAGCCTCTGGCATGCCTTATTCCAGTCAGGCTTATCTACCCCCAAGGTTTTAGCAATCCTTATGCCGTATTTAATACTGAGCCAGGTGCTGCTTGAGGCAGTTAAAATTGCTCCTGGCCAGACTTCGTTATTCTCGCTTAATCCCCAGTAAATCTCGCCGTCTGGCTGTTGTAAACTTAAGGCGAAATCTATGCCCTTCTCCACCGCAGGCCACATGTAGCGAAGAAAGTCCAGGTCCCGGGTAGTGAGGTAGTGAAACCACATCCCTGTTGCTATGTAGGTACTGAAATTTGTATCTTTGGTTAGGTCTTGAGGTTTAGCATTGAGATAACTAGAATACCAGCTTCCGTCAGGATTCTGGGTATCACGCATCCACTTATAGGCTAAGCTAGCCTCACTGGACCGGCTGCTAAAATCTAAGGCCATGGCGCATTCCACATGGTCCCAGGGATCTATGATACCGCCTTGGTACCAGGGGATAGCCCCGGAAGGAAGCTGTTGACTGATGATAAAGTCTGCCTGGCTTTGAATCAGCCTCTGAATATCTTTCAGCATTCCTTCAAATTAATCTTTACCTGGCTTGCACTTCTTTGCTAGAGGCTCTTTTTTGTTTTCTCAATCTCCCCTTCTAGCTCCTTGAGTTCTTCTTCCAGGTCTTTCTTATACTCCTCGAGCATGTCCAGATACTCCTTTCTGTCGGGAAAGGGATTGAATCCCTGGAAGTAGAAACCGAAGGGCGGGAGGCCAAAGTAGAATCTCCGGGATCTCCTACTCCACATCTCTATTTCACCTCCTTAATTGGCCGTCGCCTTGGCAGTCCAGGACGACGGGGATATTTACTCGGCGTTGGGTATATTTTATCAATAATTACCAGATAACGCACATCGTCAAATTCGTCCAACTCTACTTTCTTTATCTGGTCTAATTTGCCTCCCAGAGCAGCAATGGCTTTTTTCGCCCTGTTTATCTCCTGGTCGATTTCCCCTTTCTTTTGAGCGATAAATCTTCCCCCGATCCGGCAAAAGGGCAGAGTTAATTCCACCAGAGTAGGCAGCAAGGCTACAGCACGGGAGAGAACCAGGGCGAATTGCTCACGATAGAGTAATAAATGAGCCGCTTCCTCAGCTCTGCTATTCAGCACTTCCACATTTTCCAGCTCCAGTTTGTGGATAATGTGGTGGAGGAAAGCTGTCTTTTTCGTTGTGGGTTCAATGAGTACCAGCCTGGGCTGGGGGAAAAGAATTTTGAGCGGCACTCCGGGGAAGCCGGCGCCTGTGCCTATGTCCATAATATTGAAATCTGGTCTTTCCACCTCTTCCTCAGGCAAAGCCAGGGTGATGGTCAGGGAATCAAGGAAATGCTTTGCCTGTACCGAGGAGTAATCTGTTATGGCCGTGAGGTTAATTTTTTTATTCCATTCAATTAGCTCCTGGTAGTAGAGCTCAAATTGCTTTACCTGCCTGGCATTGAACTCTATCCCCAGCTTGCCTGCTCCTTCAATAAGTTTTTTCATCGCGAGCCACGCTTAAAATTCGGAGGCTGTTTAGCAACCCGTTCGCCTGAGCCTGTCGAAGGGCACCCTAATTTTATCATGACTGCCGCTCATAGTCCGGCACACTCGCTACAAGCGGTTAATGAACAATCTCCAACATACTGTTTGACAAAAAGTAAGAAAAATCCTATAATTCCGAATGGTAGGACATATCATGCGATACTAAGTTGGGCGCCAAGTTTATGCTAGGAGGGAAAATGGAAGACAAGGACATGCAGGTAGTCGGTAAGTGTTTTGGCTCAACGGTTGTTGGCCCACGAGGGCAGATAGTTATACCCGTGGAAGCCAGAAAGGAATTGGGTATGGATGCTGGTACCAGGCTGCTAACTTTTAAGCTATTTCCGGCAGGAGGTCTGGTCTTTGTTAAAGTGGAGGCAGTTGAGGAGTTAGTCAATATTATGACCCAACATGTGAATGAGTTTACTAAGTTAGTAAGGGAAGTTAGAACTGAAAATTTAGAAAATGAGGCCAATCGAGATTAACAATCCTGCCGCTAAACTTTTAGGCATCCTGGCTCTGTGTTGAAGCAAATACTTGCTGTGTTACAATAAGCAAATTTTGGAAAAATGAAAAGAGGCGAAGGAAAATGAAAAAAAAGCGAACGCTAATAATAACAACAATCTGCGTGGTTGTTATTGGTATAGTACTGGGTATCGTATTTACTAGAGGCACCAGCCCCGAAGATACACCGAAAACTGTTGAGGTTACCCGGGGCGATATAGTGAAAACCGTTTTAGCGGATGGCAGTTTAGGAATGCCTAATAAAGCGTATTTATCATTTGGCGCCACGGGTACAGTGGAAGAGGTGCTGGTTGACGAAGGGAATAACGTGACAGAAGACCAGGTATTAGCCAGGCTTGATGCACCGTCCCTGGAATCAAGTGTAGAGATGGCTGAGTTGCAAGTCGAAATAGCGGAGGAACAAGTAAAGGCAGCCCGAGCACAATATGAAATCGCTCTAATTAACCTGGATGAGTCTACCCCCATGGTGTCGGAGGAGGTACTTGAGTTGCAAGTGGATGCAGCCAAAGCGAGCTGGAAAACAGCAAAGCTGAACCTGGAAATAGCAGAACTCAGCCTGGAATCGGCGGAGCTTAACCTGGAAAAGGCCGTAATAGTGGCTCCCTTTGATGGCGTGGTAGCTGACATCAGCATAACTGAAGGAAAAGAAATCTCGACAGCGACATTGGCCACTCCGGCAATATCCCTGGTTGACACCGGTAAGATAGAGATGCGCGGCTTTATTGATGAAATAGATATCGCCATGGTGCAGCTAGGCCAGGAAGCGAATATCCTGTTAGATGCCTTGCCCGACGAGGAAGTAAAGGGCAGTGTTGTTTTTATCTCCCCGGTAGGCACAATTCTAGCCGGGGTGGTATCTTACGGCACCACCATAACTTTGAAAAATCCTGTCGCAGAACTCAGGGATGGCATGAGTGCCACTGCTGAAGTCATCATCGAGCGTCATGATGATGTATTGTCGATACCGAACAGATATATTCGGGGGACCACGGAAAACCCAATGGTTGTAGTGCTCGTAGATGAGCAAGAGGAGGAACGGGAAATTACCTTGGGGCTAACCGACGGGATAAACACTGAAATTTTGTCGGGATTGGACGAGGGAGAAAAGGTGATATTACCCACTTCTGAGGAGCGACCAGGCGGCTTCTTCATGATGTAGCCAATGCTTGAACTTGAAAACATAACCAAAGTGTATAAAGCGGGACAGACCGAAGTTCCTGCTCTGCGGGGGATTAGCTGCCGCATTGAGTCAGGGGAGATGGTAT
>Ga0307433_1000542_pt1 | contig 28277 bp, 27 predicted proteins | sample SalMarWE160210MG_FD_202166 | JGI IMG/M metagenome (GOLD analysis project Ga0307433, IMG submission 202166) | Salt marsh sediment microbial communities from the Plum Island Ecosystem LTER, Massachusetts, United States - WE1603-210 | ecosystem: Environmental > Aquatic > Marine > Intertidal zone >... | reverse complement strand
CTGTTTTTTTAATCCTTTTAAGGCATTTTTTACTCTCTGGGGTGAAAAATTATGCTGCTCTATCAACAATTCTTCAATTTTTTCATAGTTTACTTTTTTCCATTTTAATTTTAAATAATCTTTATTAACGTTTGGTGTTAAGAAAATTTCCTTTATCTCATCAACAACATCTAAACTTATATCTATAGTTTTCTTTCTAATTGTTACATTATTTTTTATCATATTCTCTAAGGATTTATATTGTTTAATTAAATCTAATGCTGTGTGTTGTCCAATACCTTTTATTCCTGGAAAAAAATCTGTACCAATCAAAATACCCATCTCGATTAATTGTTCCCGAGTAATATTTAAAGTATCTAAAAATTTGGATAGAGAAATATATTCAATATCCACAGGAGTAGTTGTGTCTTTAAACTTTTTAGTTCTTGTTATCGCAAAATTACGGATTAACCTCTCAGCACCAAATAGGAGGGAATCATAATCTTGTGAAGCACATGCCCAAGCATCTCCGTTATTTACTAGATATGCTGCTTGAGCTTCACCTTCCGAATTTGCGTCAATAACAGGGATGCCAAGATAATCTATTAACTTTTTACTCTCTTCAATCATACTTTCGTTCAATGAGGATGTGAGTTGAGCATACCTAGTTGCTTTTTCAAAGTCTCCTTTTTCTTGAGCTTCAACCATTTTTTTTTGTGCTTCTTGTTTTACTTTTCTTCTTTCTTTAATGGTATCTAACTTTAATTCAGAAGGTTTCCCATCAAAAACATAGATAGGTTTAATATTGTGCTCAAGAAAGTTAATGGTTCTATAAAATAATCCAGATAAATGGGATGTAACATTTCCATTGTAATCTTTTAGTGGTGTGCCATCTTTTTGCCTGATTATTGCTAAAAATTGATATATAGTATTAAAAGCATCAATTGCAATTTCCTTATTAAGTAGATTTTCAAATGAAATTGTTTTTATTGTATCCTTTACTAATTCATTAATTTTAGTGCCCATTCTTTTCCTTTTATCTAGTAATTCAATAATTGTGTAGTATTATTCATTTATATTTTACACGTTATTTTTATCCATTTTTATCGGTCTTCTTTTTAATTTTGAACCACAAACTTCGCAAAATTTGTAGATACTTCCAACTGCATAACGTTCTCCACAAATAGGGCAAAAAAATTCAAATATTCTTTTATCTTTTATTCCATTTTTAAAGAGTGAAGCAAACTTAATATTCATCTCAGAAGACAGATTTTGTATCGAATAATCATTAGAGTATAATAGAACTTCTTTATCTGTACTTTCAGTTAATTCTAGTGCTAATGCAATCAAATCAAGATCTGCTTTAGAAAGTGCATTTATATCTCCGGTAGATTTCGAATTTTCTAATGCCCTCTTTATATAATCTTTTTTAGGATTTTTGATAATTAAATGATTATTTGCGATTGCAGCTTCAATTTTGTTTAGAATGTTTCTATTTTTATCAGAATACTTTATTACATTGATCTCATCAATGACACTTGGAGTTGTATAGATTTTTTCTTTGAAAATATTAATATCTATTCCTATTAGGAAAATATTAGTATCAAAAATGAGAATTGCTCTCTTCTTCCGGACTGTCATCTAAGGGAACTCTTATGGTGCCTATAATTTTTTTTCTTAAGCGTCTAAAATAATTATCACTAAGATTCCTTGAAAAGCGAATAAATTTAGAATAAGAGTTAGCTTTTCGAATTTTTACAATTGTTTTAGGTGAGATATTTCTTATTGATTTCTGACCATCTATTACAATATCTGCATCTAAACGATGCCTTAATATTTGTATCTCTACTTCACTATCGATGGGCAGAATAATAGGTTTTAACCCAGATCTTGCAAAACTGTTTAATGGTGTTAATTGCATTATATCTAAAGAAGGTTTGACAATAGATCCTCCTGCACTTAGGTTATAGGCTGTCGAACCAACTGAAGTAGAAACAATAACCCCATCTAAATAACTTCTATTCAAAAAAGTTCCATCAATTTTCACAGATATGAGTAAAACTTTAGTGCTTTTTGAGGAAATCACTAATATTTCATTTAACGCATTGTCTAACTTATACTCCTCATCATTCTTGATAATATAGGGAGTAATTTTAGAACATTTCTCTATTATAAATTCTTCATTTAAAGCTCTGTTTAAATCACTAAATATATTTCTTTCATTTGATTCATCTAAGAAACCTATAGACCCAATATTTACTCCTAAAATTGGTGGAGGATCATCTTGAGATAAGCTATTTGCTACTCTTAATATCGTTCCATCTCCACCAATAGAAATAATAAATTTAGTATTTTTAGAAGTCATCTCATTTAGATCTTTTCCATAGTGAGGAAATATTTTAGGAGAAATTCTTGTTTCTAAATGAACGATCTCTCCTTTTTTAACTAAGAATTCAAAAATTTTCTTAGTTAATTTAATAGCCCTTTCTGAATCCATCCGACAAGCTATTGAAATCGCTTTTTTTTCCATTTGCTTCCAAATTTTTAGTAAAATTTGATTATAATGATTTATATTACATAAAAAATTAAAGAAAATTTATTTACACATAAGTATAATGAAATGTTTGAATTTTAATTAGTGATAACTCTATTAATTAATGTTTTTCCCGCTAATTGCCAATATTCAACTTGTGCTGATGACATCTTTGCAGGATTTGCTCTTAAATCGTTTAATTTTAATACCAAATCCTCATCAACAGGCCAAATAACATCCATTGAATGATAAGACTCAAGGTCCATAACGTTTATTACCGTATCATCAATGAAATTAATCTGAGCTGTTCCCTTGATAATTTCCGGAACTTCTACCATATGTCCCGAAGGTATGGTGAGTGATTTTTTATTATTATCAAACACACCAACACATACAACTCGCACTTTCGCATGACCATGCTTTCCCGATTTACTTCTTTCAGTCGATTTAATTATGCATGGTTCCTCATCTACCATAATATACTGACCACTTTTTAATTTCTGGATTTCAGTTCTTCTAATACTCATATAAAATATCACTTTTTCTATTCTATTATTATATCTATTCTTTTTCCAATATTTTTAATTTTCACTTATCTTTTTTATATATTATTATGTTTATTTAAAAAAAAATATTAGTTTTTATCAATATTAAATATTAGAGAATAAAATTACTTTATCGATTTTATCATGGTTCTTGAAAAATTAGGACGTTCTTTGGAACAAGCAATAAGAAAAGTAAGGAGATTACCTATAGTAGATAAAGATGCTATTAATGCATTAATTCAAGATCTTCAACGAGCATTACTGAGTTCTGACGTAAAAGTTGAATTAGTATTCGAAATGACTGAAAATATAAAAAAAGATGCTATGAATACTAAACTTACTAAAGCTAAAAGGAAAGATTTTATTATCAAACTTGTTCATGACGAACTAATAAAAACACTTGGTGGAAAACCCGCTCCGATAAGAATTAAAGCAGGAAAGAGTAATGTGATATTGTTAGTTGGTATTCAAGGGTCGGGAAAAACAACCACCATTGCAAAACTTGCACGATTTTATAAGAATAAAGGTTATAAAGTTGCCACAGTCACAACTGATACATATAGACCTGGTGCTTATGAACAATTAGTACAGCTTACTGATCAAATTGGAGTGAAATGTTATGGTAATCCACTTGAAAAAAATGCCATTAAAATCGCTGTAAAGGAAACTAAAAAAGCAATAAATGAAGGTTTTGACATTATTTTAGTTGATACTGCAGGGAGACATAAAGAAGAGAAAGATCTAATGATTGAGATGCAAAAAATTGAAAGTGCTTTAAAACCAAATGAAGTAATTCTCGTTATTGATGGCACTTTAGGTCAATTAGCTTATTCCCAGGCAGAAGAATTCGCAAAAACAACTAATATTGGGAGTATTATTGTAACAAAATTGGATGGAACTGCTAAGGGGGGTGGAGCCCTTTCAGCATGTGCAGCTACAAATCAATCGATTAGATTTATAGGATTAGGTGAAAAAATTGAAGAATTTGATGAATTTAATCCCACATCTTTTGTAGGGTCATTATTAGGTATTCCTGATATCGAAGGATTAGTTAAAAAAGTTCAAGAAGCTGAAGTAGATATGGATCCTGAAATGGCTAAAAGAATGATGAGAGGGAAATTTACCTTGGATGATCTTTACTATCAACTCAAATCAATTAAAAAAGTTGGGAAAATGAAACAAATTCTTGCAATGGTAGGTGGTGGTAACATTCCCGATGCATTAAAAGATGATGCTGAAAAAAATTTAGACAAATGGGAAATTATTTTAAACTCTATGACAAAAGAGGAGAAGGAGAATCCAAAAATTATTAAAAAAACAAGAAAGAGAAGAATTGCTATTGGTAGCGGTTCAGATTATTCTACAATTAATCGAATGTTAGATCAGTACAATCAAATGAAAAAATTTATGAAGCGATTTTTACAATTACAAAAGAAAGGTAAAGGTATGCCCGGAATGCCGGGAACTGGTAAGGGCGTTACCCAATTCATGAATAAAATGGGAAAAGATTTTAAATTCTCATAAAATATTAATTTTTTGATAATTTTGCCAGAATTTCTAATAATTACTAATGAAATATCAAAGTTCTGCAAGAAAGATGTTGATCAAGGGAAGATACCCTTTGATATTTATAAAATTTGTTCATGTATAAGAGAAACTTTTTGTCTTTCATATTCTATAAGAAAAGACAATAACTTATATATTTATATTGAAAAATTTCATAATGTAATAAAGTTTGAAGGAAATACACTAAGATATTTAGGTCCAGATGAAAGATCACAAGCTTTACTATTAAGTAAAGCTTTATCTTTCTCATTTCAAATGCAAATTGAAAATGTGGGATCTTGGAAAAAATCAACTCCTGGAATTTTTATACAAAAACTCTCAAACACTCATAACTTAATACATTTTATTCATTCATTGAAGAAAGAACATATTATATTATTTCATAATAGTAATGATCTAAATAGCAATTTTTTAGAAATAAAAAGAAATGCCTTGTTAAAATTTAGGAATTCTCTTCTTCTATTTCCTTTAAATTATGATTCTATTCAAAATCATGAAATATTACAACAATTAAGTGATTCGGATCATATAATAAGCTATAAACTACCATTTATTAAAGAAATAGAAAATAAAATTTTATATATTAATTTTCAAATAGATAGACTAGAAATAATGAATAATATTCACTAATAATGATTCTAAAGAACGCTAATATTTACTATAATGGCCGATTAAATAAAGGAGCTATATTAATTCAAGATGGTATTATTACATCTATTTTTCAAAAATCATTTAATAATAATTTTAAGAAATTTAGAGAGAATAATCAAGATGGAATTGAAATCGATTGCAAAGATAGATATATCTTACCGGGAATAATAGATATTCATTCACATTTACGAGATATGGGTCAATGTGATAAAGAAACTTTTTACTCTGGAACAAAAGCAGCGGCATATTCGGGAATTACAACTGTATTTAATATGCCGAATACAATACCCCCAGCGATTAATGCCAAGCAAGTAAATAAATGGCAGCATAAAGCGAAAAATAATATATTTATCGATGTTGGATTTATTTCAGGCGTACCAAACTCCATTGACGAAGAAGAAATTAAAAAGATAATAGCTATTGGTATTATTGGATTTAAAATATATCCTTTAAAATCATTAAATGGAATAGACTGGACCAACTCTGATAATATTCAAAAAATTCTTCACATTTCCTCACGTTATCAAATACCCATCTTCATTCACCCCGATTGGCCATTAACAAGTGATGAAGAAGAAATTATAAAAAATGAATATTCTAATTTTTCTTTTCTTAAACTCCATAATAAATTACATTCAGAAACAAGTGAAGCAAAATATGTAAATTTCATTCTAGAAAATTATACACTTCTAACAAAAGGCTTAAAATCTTCATCCGATAAACCTCCAATCATTCATTTTTGTCATATAAGTTGTAGTGAAAGCTTTAATTTAATTCAAAAATTCCTAGAGGAGAATAAAGAACAATCTAAAGCAAACATTTCTTTTGAAGTAACACCTCACCATCTCCTCTTATCGAATGATATTATTTTAAAAAATGATAATATAGGTAAAGTACTTCCTCCTTTAAGAGATAAAGCTCATTCTGAATTTCTATTTAAACAATTAGAAAAAGGAAACATATCTTTTATAGGAACAGATCATGCTCCACATTCGGTTAACGAAAAATTACTTAATAACTTTGAAGCCCCTTCTGGTTTTCCTGGTTTTGAAACATATTCTTCTCTCTTATTAAATAAAGTGTTTCAAAAAGAATTATCCTTGAAGAAATTTGTAGAAGTATCATCTGAGAATCCTGCTAAAAGATTTAATTTGATGAGTAAAGGTTTTATTGAAGAAGGAAATGATGCAGACGTTATTATCATAGAAATAGTACCGAAATATTCATTAAATTCGGAAAAATTTAAAACAAAAGCAAAATTCACCCCTTTCGAGAACTCCAAATTATCTGATAGAAAGACTCAAGTTTTAATTTGGAAAGTATTTTTAAGAGGCAACGAGATAAATACTGAAAAGGCATTACCAGATGGGAGAATTATTAAAATAAATATATAAAAATGTAATGATAATAATAATAAATTAAAATAACTATCCTAATTAAATAATGACTGAACAAGAGAAATTTAGCTTAGAAGATGGTATTTTGCTTATAAAATTTGCAAGGGAGAATATAGAATTTTATTTAAAGAATGATAGAAGCATTCCTATTCCTGAAGAAATTAAAAAGAGATATTCAGGTAAATATGGCGCATTTGTCACACTTAATCGGATAGATATGGAGGGAAATCCATTAAGAGGGTGTATTGGATATATAGAACCCGTATATCCATTATATGACATCATTCATAGAGTCTCAATCAGCTCAGCAGTAGAAGACCCACGTTTTCAATCAGTATCTCCTGAGGAGATGGATAAGATTACAATAGAATTGTCAATTCTTACTCCACCTAAATTACTTGAGGTCAATAGTCCAGAAGAGTATCTAACTAAAATTGTTATTGGTAGAGATGGTTTAATTGCAGAGAGAACCATGAGACGCGGTTTGTTATTACCTCAAGTACCTATTGATCAAGGAAGGAATTGGGATGTGGAAACATTTCTAAAACACACTTGTAACAAAGCCTATCTCCCAGATGATGCATGGAAGGAAAAAAATACTAAAATTTATTCTTTTCAGGCAATTTTGTTTGAAGAAAAAGAACCTCGAGGCGAGGTTGTTAGGAAATATTTAATGCCATAATAAACGATAATTTAATGTGAATAGTATTGAATAATCCTATCGAAAAAATTTTAACAATAGATATTTCTTCTAATTCTGTAAAAACAGCGTTAGTATCAGATAATTTAAAGATAAATCTTACAACTAGTCAGGATATTAAAATATTGAATGAAGATTTAGATGGTTTTGCAAAAAGAATCGATATGGATGATTTATGGCATAAAATCTGTATTAATATTAAAGATATAATCCAAAAATGTCATTCTGATAATTATAAGATTATTGGTATCTCAACTTGCGCTCAAAGAATAGCGACCGTTTTTTTAGACAAAAAAGGAAAAATAATATATGCTGGACCTAATACAGATATAAGAGGGATTGATTCGGCCTATATAATTGAAGATACGTTTTCGGAAGAAGAATTATTTGAAATAACAGCTCATAACCCCTCGTTATTATTTTGCTTGGCAAGATTATTATGGTTTAAGGAAGAAGAAGAGGAGATTTACAATAAAATTAATAAGGTTTTAATGCTAGATGATTGGTTAGTTTACAAACTCTCAGGAGTATTTTGTACTGATTTAACCTCTTCAGCAGAGTCTCAATTAATAGATATAAAAAAAAGTAATTGGAGTTCAGAGATCATAGAAAAATTTGATCTAAATCCCGATATACTTCCTCAAATTGTTGAGTCTGGATCAATTATAGGTTACTTAGTACCAAATCTAACATCTAAATTTGAACTAAAAAGCAGTAAAATTCCTATAATTAAATCAGGAGGCGATACACAAGCATCATTATTAGGAATGGGTGCGATTGAAAATGCTGATTTAGGAATAACTTTAGGAACTACTGCTCCATTACATTTAATCATAGATAAACCTTACATTGATCCAAATTTAACTTTTTGGACATCATTTCATTCGATTTCAGGTAAATGGATTATTGAAGCTCACGCAGGTAATACTGGTGCTTCATACAGCTGGTTTAAGGAGAGTTTTTTACAAAGGTTTTCAGAAGAATCTGATTCTATAATAGATACTTTCCTTCAAAACTCAAATCCTGGAGCCTTATCAACTTTTGCCTACTTAGGTCCTGAACTTATGAACCTTAAAGATCAAACTTCCATTAAAAGAGGTGTTTTTGTTTTTCCCCCTCCTATGATGGTATCAGAAGTTTTACCTAAGATCGATGACTTTGCGAGAAGTATTATTGAAAATATCGCATTTGGAATTTATGAAAACTTTAAGGCACTTCACAATTTTCAAATTTCAAAAGTGTTTTGTGCTGGTGGAATGAGTAAATCAAAAGAAATATTGAAAGTGATTGCTAATGTATTAGATACAGATTTAAATGTGCCTGAATTTAAGGATTCCTCTTTTATCGGGGCTGCAATGAATACTTTGAAAGCTCTAGATTATTTTAAAGATTATCGGTCTTTCATAGAAGAATTTATCAAATTTGAAATTATATCAAGTGATTCATCAATCTCAGAGAAGTATAAAGAAATATATGCACAATGGAAAAATATTAAAAATAAGGTTGATAAATTATAGTCTTCATTTTAAAAGCCAAATATATTTAAATACATATTACATTCTTATCTAAATTATATCTTTCAATTAAAAAAATCAATGAGTGCTTTTAGATGTCTTTAGAGAAGATAGAATCATGTTTGCAAGAAATAGAAAATCGTTATAATAATGATGAAAAAGCTAGAAAAAAATTAGCCAATTACGATGAACCAATTCAACTTACATTTTTAGATAATCAGCATAAAGTTTTATTATTAATTAATAAGGATCAAGGGATTGAAGTAAAGGATAATAGCAGTGATGATAATGCTCCAGTTAAAATTGAATTTTCATCAGAAAAAGTGATGCTTGATTTATTTAATAAAGAAATTGGAGCGGTTAAAGCATATTCTGCAGGAAAAATTAAAGTTGTTGAGGGAAAAATTCGTAATCTTATGAAACTAAAAAGTTTAATGTTTTAACAAATTTTCAGTCATTTTTTTATTAAATTCATTTTTCATATAATTACCGTATTTTTGAATTAATATTAATTAAAGTATTTAAAAAACATTAGGTAAAAAATTATGAAAGCATTAATCACAGCTAGCTTAACTAAAGAAGTACTCAAAAAATTAGAGAATCTAATGGAGGTGACATATGAAAGCTGGAGGGACACTGGAATAATTTATTTTGATGCTAAAGAATTACTTGAGAAGTTGGAAGGATATGATATCTTTATCACTGCTGCCGATGATTTAAAAAAAGATGAATTTTTTGAGCTAACTAAATTGAAATTAATAGCGACTTGTAGAGGAGACCCTTTTAATGTGAATCTTAAAGCTGCGAATAAAAAAAATTTACCAATTCTTTATACTCCTTTAAGGAATGTTGATGCTGTCGCAGAGTTAACTTTGGGATATATGATCTGCCTAGCAAGAAATTTAACACCCTTAGATAGATTTTTACATTCTAAAAATTTTACAATTGTTGATTTTGAAGATTGGGTTGATGTGTATAATAAATATATGGGAATAGAATTATTAAACAAAAAAATTGGCATAATTGGTTTAGGAGCGATCGGTCGTAAGGTAGCTAAAATATTAAAAGCGTTTGGCTGTGTAAATCTAATATATGATCCCTTTTTATCAGATGAAATTATTTCGGATTATGAAGAAAAAGTTGAATTAGATACAATAATAAGAGAATCTGATTTCATTACCATCCATGCGGTAGCTACAGATGATAATGATAATTTAATAAATGAAAAAAGAATAGCAATGATGAAGAAATCAGCATATATTATAAATTTAGCAAAAGGAAGTATAGTAGATTATGATGCTCTGTTCAACGCTTTAAAAGAAAAAAAAATCGCTGGTGCAGCTTTAGATGTATTTCCCTTGGAACCGATCGATGAAGATAACGAATTTTTAGACTTAGAAAATGTCATAGTGAGTCCTCATTTTGGTGGGAATACAATTGATGTAATTCAAAGACAATCTAACATGATACTAAGAGATTTAAAAGCATGGTTAAATAAAGAACCACTAACTAACATTTTAAATCCTGAAGTTCTCAAAAATCATCCTCAGATAAATTCAAAATTAAATGAAGCGCTCTATAATAAAAAAAAGCAGATTTTAGATTTATGTAATAACTTATTAAATGAAGAATATGTTATCGGATCTGCTGGAAATGTAAGCATGCGCATAATATTTGAAGGAAAACAAATGATTTTAATTACTCCAAGCAACGTAAGATACGATGAAATGAAACCCGAGGACATTTTAATAATAAATTTAGAAGGAAAGGTTATCGAAGGAGAGAGAAATCCTTCAGTGGAAAAGCATCTTCATTTGGGTATCTATAAAGCTAGAGAAGATGTAAATGCTATTATTCACGCGCATGGGATATATTCTACAATCTTGAGTACTCTAAATTTGTCGTTACCCCCGATTATTGAAGAATTAGTACCATATTTAGGGGGGGAGATTGTATGTGCTGAATATGGTGAAGCTGGTACGGAAGAATTAGCAAATAATGTAGTAAAAGGCCTTGAAGAAAATAATGCTGTGTTGCTTGCTAATCATGGAAATATCTGCTGTGGAAGTCACTTAGATGGCGCTTATATGGTTCTTAAATATTTAGAACGTGGCGCAAAAATTTATTACCTAGCTAAGTTGCTAAAAGACCCAAATTTACTACCTGAGGATACAATCGATTATGAGAAGGATATTTTCGAGATTTTCAAGGAATCAAAAAAGATTTAATTTTTTCCCATAGATTTTACTCTTACATATAAATTCCACACTATTGTTAAAATTAAGTAATTATAATTAAAGTATGAAAAATTATTAAGCAATATTAAGTGAATATTTAATTAATCTAAGAGGGAATAATTCAAAAGAAAAATCTTAACTGCGAATAGATGAGACAAATTTATTAGCACATAAAAGGTGAAATAAATGATGGGTCTAAACGGTGTTATTGTTCCTTCTTTGACTTTCTTTGATGAAAATCATATTATAAATAGTGAAATTCAGACACTATTAATTAAGCATTTACTCATAAATGGAGCTGATGCTATACTCCTTCTCAGTCGAATAGGGGAGGGTTTACTTTTTTCTGAGGATAACGAGCAAATTTATAACTTAATTGATCTCACTTACGAAATTTCTGGAAATAAGACACCAATTCTTTTAAATATCATTGGAAATGATGAAGAAAATGCAATTGATCAATTAAATGAATTAGGAAAAAGATATCCAAAATTAATCTTTGTCCTTGCTCCACCACTATATGAAAATAACTCATCATTGATTTCTTATTTTGAAAATATTTTTAGTTCAATTAATATAAAAAATCCCTTAATACTCTATAACAACCCTATTAAGTTTCATGGCAACGAAGTAAATCCTGAAATTATTACTAGAATAAGTGAGTTTTCAAATTTAAGAGGGCTCATCGATGATTTTGAAAATATAAACTATGCCAAGTTTTATTCTTCCATCATAAGTGATAATTTTTCGGTATTTTGTTGTAATGAGCGAAATTTTCAAAAATATTTCCAAATTTTACCCCCAGAGCACTATAAAATAAGTGGAATTGTTCCAAGTATTAGTAACTTAGTGAATTTATGCTCTAAAATCTACTATTGTGCACTAGAGGAGAAGATATTAGAAATGCATCAATATCAAGATGAGTTAAATGATCTTTTCACAAAAATTTATGATATCAAAATTGATGAGGGAAAAGTTAGAAGAGGTTTAAAGTATGCTTTTCTTTACCTTTATAAAGATATTATATCTACTCCTTTAGAGTATAATTTTAATCTATCTCCAGAACTCAAGAGAAACTTAGATGAAATTACAATAGGAAGAATCAATGCGACTGTAAATTTTTTAATTAATCAAAAATACATTTATAAATTGTATTCGCTAGGTAAAAAAGAGATTTATCAGCTAAACGATATCATCAAAATCTTTTCTGATATTAAAGTTTTATTGGATCAAGGTAAAATTAAAAAAGTAATTGGGCCCTTTACCTCAAATATTAATACAATATATAGAGTGAATTTTGAGAAATCAAATTTACTATTTCGATTTCATACTTCTAAATATTACAAATTTGAAGATATAATAAAAGAAAAAATAATTTTTCCTTTCCTTGATGGTTCGCTTAATAGCAACATCCCTAATTTACGAGAAGTTATTAAACAACTTATCACTACTCATAAAGGTGAATATATTTTTGATAAGGATAAACCACCCGTTATTCCAGTAAGTAGCTTATTATATTATGATGAAACTAAGGAAAGAATACCATATAATTTCAGTATACAAGAATACCTACATGGAAAATCGTTAGATAGATTATTAGATGAAGAAAAAGTGAACTTATCAAGGACCAAATTTCTTAATTTATTTTATAATCTAGGTGATCTTTTAGGAAAATTACATAATATCAAATTTAATTCTTTTCAAGAAGATATTAATGATATTGGTAAAGAATCTACGAAGCACTGGATAGACATTTTTAATGCAGAACTAGATCAAGAGCTTCAAGAATTAAAAAAAAATAAAATAGATATTGTTATAGATTTAATAAAATATTTTAAAGATCATGAATCCCTTATACAAATTGAGGAAAATCCCGTACTTATTCATAATGATTTTCAATTGAGCAATATTATAGTTAAAGAAGAATCTGGGAAAATCGATATAAATGGGATAATTGATTTTGATGATTGGAGAGTAGGTGTAAAAGCTCAAGATTTTATAAAGTTATATTTCTTTACATTTGATTTGTTTAAAAATACTGACATTATAAATTCATTTTTAAGCGGATATAAAAATTATCATGTTATAAATTCGGAATTTCATAAACAAGTTGAATTATATACTGTATTTTGGTTAGCAAAAATGCTTAATTATGAATTACAAAAAATTAAGGAGTCTAATACAACTAAAATTTCTGAATCCTTACCCTATTCGAATGATTATTACCTAAATGAAATAAAAAGAATCATATCTAATTAGAGAATCATTTGTATAGTACGCATACCATTAATGGAAAATTCCAAGGTACTTTCTTCTCATTGTATATTAACGATTTGACCTCATCAGAGGGTTCAATAGCGGAGTGATCTTTAAACACTTTCCAAGCGAGTTTACCAATCATTTCTTCATCATTTATTACTTTTTGGAAATCGTCTTTAATTCCTGCCCAATAAATCCTTCCAGCATCCATAATTTCTTTTAAATTAGCCAATTGAACTAATTTTTCTATAACCAGATTTTCAGTAACATTTGTGAAATATTCACTAAACTTTTTCGACATCTCTTCAGGATTGCCTATATTTCTATCATATAAAAACACAATTCCTAATGCTTTCAAATATAATCTCATCCTTATTATTTTATTAATTAATATCAGTTAGGAAATAATAATATAAGTTTAGGTTATAGAACATAAAAAGATCTATCCAATATATTTTTAATTTATAAAAAAAGAAAAAAAATCTAAATTAAGAAGGTTAATTTTTTACAATATATCAATAATAAAATCAAAATTTTTCATTAGGAAAATGATTGATAATAATAAAGATATTCAATTAATGATTGCAATAATCAAAAACGCTATTAACATAACTGAATGGTTCAGGGAAGAGGGTTATCAATCATATATAAAACAAGATAAATCTCCCGTCACTCTTGCGGATTATGCTTCCCAAATTTATATAATTAGTAAACTGAAAGAAATTTATCCCAATGATTCAATAGTCGCTGAAGAAAGTTATTCCTCTCAACTTAATTTGAGGCCTGAAAAAATAATACAAAACTGCTTTAATGCTTTAAATCTCAATGTTAAACTTAATTTCAGAGACATTCTTAACTATAGAGGACCTAAATCTGAAAGACAATGGTCTATTGATCCAATTGATGGAACAAAGGGTTACCAAGAAGGTTTATCTTATGCTATAGGTATAGGATTAATGTCTAATTATGAAAAAACACTTAGTATTATCGGTGTTCCGAATTATAATGAGGAGGGCGTAGCAATATTCGTTGCAAATAAAAATCATGGTGCTCAAGCATCTTATGGTGGCAAAAAATTCGTAACGATTAAAGTGAGTGAACAAAAAAATATAAACCAATCTTTTTTATGCCATTCATTACATTATGATGAGCCATGGGTGATGAAATTAGCTAAAATATTAGGAATAGAAAAATTTATTCAAATAGATAGTATGGCTAAATTCTGCATGATTGCGGATGGATCCGCTGAGTTATATCTTAAACCGATGAAAATGGATCTTTCTTATATTTGGGATTTTTTACCCGGAGATTTATTGGTAAATGAAGCGGGTGGGGTTGTAACTGATCTAAATGGAAAACCAGCCCAATATGTGCAAAATAAATGCGTCATAACTGCACCGGGACTTATTTCCTCAAATGGAAACTTTCATAAGGAGATTTTAGAAGCAATAAGAAATAATAGTAATATCTTTAACTAACACTTAAATTTTATAATTATATTTGAATATAATTCAACATATTGGTTTGTGCGTTATTTAACTTTGTTTTTAAATTAGAGATTCGAACACCAACTAATCTAACTTTCTTATTTTTACTTCGAAATTCCCTCATCAATTCGATGATAATTCTTAAGGCTTTATTTCTATTTCTTATATAGTTGGAAAAGGATCTAGACCTTGTATAAGTTTGAAAGCCTTCAAATCTTATCTTCAGAGTCACTGTCCGATAAAAAATCTCCTTTTTTTCTAATTTATTATGAATTTTGTTATTAATTTCTTCCAATTTTGAAATTATTTCTTTAAAATTATTTGTATCCTCATAAAAAGTTCTTTCTTTACTAATTGATTTTCTCTCATCATGGAACTCTTTCACTTCTCTCATATCTAAACCATTTGCAACATTCCAGACCCATTCTCCATTTTTTCCAAATTTTTCAATCATCTGATATCGCGACAAACGAATAATATCTCCAATTGTATTGATACCTTTTTTGCTATAATACAATTTAGACTTTTTTCCTATGCCTGGAATTCGCGTTATATCCATATCCTTAAGAAATTCGGTTCTTTCTTCATCTTTTACGATCGTTATTCCATTTGGTTTATTATAATCTGATGCTATTTTAGCAATAGATTTACTAGAAGCACATCCTATAGATATTGTAATTCCAACATTATTAAATATCACTTCCTGAATCCTTTTTGCTAGTTGTTTCGCTTCCTCGAAAGAAGAGCAAATTTCAGTCATATCAAGATAAGCCTCATCTATGCTTACTTGTTGAATTTTAGGGGAGTATGATCTTAGAATCTGTATAACCTCTTTAGAGGCTTTTTGGTATTTATTAAAATTTGGCTTTAAATAGATACCATTGGGACATAATCTATAAGCTTTTGAAATTGGCATTGCAGAGTGCAACCCGAATTCTCTTGCTTCATAAGAACATGTTGATACTACACCACGCCCTTTTCCTTCCTTAGGATCAGCCCCAATAATGACTGGCTTGTTCCTATATTCAATGTTATCTCGAATCTCTACAGCAGCAAAGAAACAATCTATATCACAATGAAAAATTATTCGAGACATATATCATCGTAATTTAAAACTATTTTTTAATGTGTCAAAAATGAAATAATTAGAAACCTTTTAAAAAAAATGACCATCTAGAATTATTGTTTATTAACTACCAAAGCGACAATCTTCTGATTTTAATAAATTATTAGCAATTTCCAAATATTTGTATCGAATATTTTATTTAAATTGCATTTTTATTACTCTTAAATATATTAATTTTTTGAGATGTTAAAATATGGATGATGACTATCTAAATAGTTTAAGGGAAGAAATAGTTAATGCTGGAAGAGATTTATTTAATAAAGGTATATTAGAAAATAATGAAGGAAACATTAGTCTTAGAATTCCAAAAAAAGATGAACTGTTAATAACCCCTACAGGAAATAATTATCAAACATTTACAGCTGATCAAATCGTACATATAACATTTGATGGCACAGCATTAAGCTCTGGAAAATTACCTTCAACAGAAGTTAAATTACACTCCGTGCTTTATAAATCGCGTCCTAAAGTAAAATGCGTCATTCATACCCATTCAACCTATGCATCTATGCTTTCTATAGTTAGAAAAAACATTCCTATTATTATGGAAGAACAGGTTATTTACCTGGGGGGCTCAATAGATATATCACCCTATGGAGAAGCTCATACAGATGATATAGGTGAATCTGCTCTTATAGCATTGGGATATAAGAACGGAGCCCTCTTAGCAAATCATGGAGTTATTGTATGTGGAAAATCTATTCCAAATGCTGTTAAAAATGCGGAATTCGTAGAAAAATTAGCAAAAGTGTATTGGGGGGCACTACAAATAGGTAATCCTTATGTTCTAGATAAGGAGCCTTTGGATAAATTTAAAAATATGTTTAAAACATTGTTTTCTAATTGCCCTCGAAATATGCTTAAAGATCTATAAACATAATTAAAGTGTTCAATAATGCAATTAGGAATTAGTACACTTGGACATCTCATTGATTTTGCCATAGCTAACAAATTCAATGACATGTTTAAGAATTTTTATGAAGCAACAGAAACTTGTTTAAACTTTGCCGAAGAAAATGATATTAATGTTGTAGAAATAGTCATCGAACCTCAAGATTTGCTCAGAGAGGATTCAAAACATAAATTTTTTAACCTAATTCGATCTTATTCTATCAAAAAACAAGTTCATGGCCCTTATATTGATATAAGCCTCTGTTCTCATAATTCGACGATTTCTCTCGCCTCTATAGAAGCTTACATCGAAACCTACAAAATTTGCAAAGAATTAAGCATTAATTTAATGACTATCCATCCAGGGGTAGCGAATTCTATGATTAAATCACTTAGAGAATATAATAAAATACAACTCGTAAAAGCTTTAAATAATTTAATAGATTCCATTAATGATCAAAATTTTATTGTAGCTTTAGAAAATATGCCAAAAGACACCTTTATTATGCTTGATCATAACAATATTATCGATATCTTTAAAAGTGTAAATAGAAACGACCTTTTTATGACTTTTGATACAAGTCATTATTATACAAATACAGGAGATGTCAATCTTCTATGGAAAGAAATATATAATGTAATAAAAAACGTTCATCTTGTTGATAATTATACTAAGGAAGCAGATCCTCATCCTCCGCTTGGTAGTGGGAAAATAGATTTTAAAAGGATACTTAATACTATTAAAAATTATAATTATAAAGGATCTTTAATTATTGAATTATCCTCTGCGAAGGGATTAAAGCAAAGCATCGAATATATTAAAGCATTCATTTAAAAAATCCATTTTTAAACATAGTATCAAGAACTTTTCTTACATGTTTTTAATAAACAATTCTTTAATAGAATTTATAATGAAAATTATTTCATTACAAGTAAGTGATGATTTACTAGATAGATTTGAGAAAGTTCGAAATCAAAGTGGTTTCAATTCAAAAAGTGAAGCTTTAAGGGACGCAATAGTGAAATTTATTGAAAATCATGAGAAATTTGAGAATTTGGAAGGTTACAAAATAATGGCTATAAACTTAGTTTATCCATTCAAAGAACAAATTGCTGACGAAATTTCCGAAATTTATCATAACTTCCATTCAATAATAAAGGCAGCAACAGATTGGAGGATTGCTGAAAAAAAAATTGAAAATGTCTTAGTGGTTGGCGAATTTGGACTGATTAAAGATTTTTATCAGAGTCTGGCAAGAATTCGCGAAGTAATTTCTAGTATACACGAAATATTAATAGATTAACTTTAATTAAATCTAAGGGATAAATCCACAAATTCAGATGGCCTTTGGGTAATCTCACTAGTGCTAATAATATCTGGTTCTGAAATTAAGTAATCTGCTATATTTTTTTGATTGATATTACCTGAAACCTCAATTAATACATGTTCTCGTAAATTATGTTTATTTAATAATTTGATTGCCTTATCTACCATTTCTGCTGTAAAGTTATCTAACATAATTATATCCGCTCCACCTCTTGCTGCAATTAAAACATCATCGACTTTCTCTATTTCAATTTCAATTTTTTTTGAGAAGCTTGCAGATTTTTTTATATCTGAGAGTAATAGTGATATTTTCCCATCATAAAACTTAAGATGTGTGTCTTTTAAAAGGATCATATCATCTAATGAAAATCTATGAGGGTCTCCTCCTCCTAAAACTGTAGCTTTTTTTTCAAATATTCTTAATCCCGGAGTTGTCTTTCTTGTACAAGCGATTTTGACGCGCTTATTTGAATCGTGTATTATTGATACATATTTCCGTGTAGTTGAAGTTATTGCACTCATGTGAGTAATCAAATTAAGTCCAATTCTTTCCCCAATTAAGATATTACGCGTATTTCCTGTTAATTCAGCAATGATATCCCCGTTTTTAATGGGATCTCCATCATTTTTCTTTAAATTTATTTGTACATTCAATAAATCAAATAAGATCTTCAATTCCTCTAAGCCTGAGATATATCCATTACTTTTAGAAATAATTTTTGCCGATGATATCGCTTCTATGGGGATAGTAGATGAACTCACATCTGTATAATTAGAATCTTCCTCAAGAAATTCCCTTAGCTTTCTTTCAATTAATATTTTATTATAACTCATGAATTAGATTAATTGAATTTAATTTCAGTATTATTATTATATAGTGGTAATTAATTAAAATTATGCCAGACATTCAACACATATTTATTTCCAATACTGATATAAAACTGGAAGCAGAATACTACCAACCTAAGAATGAAAAGATTAAAACATCTATATTGATTTGCCATCCACATCCCCTATATGGAGGTGATATGCATAACAATGTGGTTTCAAGTATATTTAATAAATTTATAGAAAATCATAAAACCACTTTAAGGTTTAATTTCAGGGCAGTAGGTAATTCTACTGGAAGTCACACTAATGGCGAAGGAGAAATAAGTGATGTGAAGGCATGTGTTGATTATTTAATTAAAAATTTAAAAATAGATTCTATATTAATATGTGGCTACTCCTATGGCACTGCTATTGGATGTAGTATCGTTAGCTATTCATCTAAAATTATTGGATTTATCGCAATTTCATTTCCATGGGATTTTATGGGTCAAAAATATAAAATTCTTTCTCAAACGGATAAACCAAAATTATTCCTTCAAGGTAATAGGGATACTTTAGCACATTATGATAAATTTCTTGGACATTACAATGATTATAATGAACCCAAAAAATTTGATATAATAGATGGTGCTGATCACTTTTATTGGGGATATGAAAATCAAGTAGCTGAAAAAGTATACAATTTTTATTCCTCTATTAAATAGAAACTACTTTTGGCTTAGATTTTCAATAGAACCTTGCCAAATTGTTTGTGCCTGTTTAAATATTGCTCTGCCTCAATAATATTCTCTAATGGATATATTTTATCTATAATTGGTTTTAATTTACCAGTAAATAATAAACTCATTACTTCTCGAAATTCCTTTTGGTTACTCATGGTAGATCCGATAACTTTTAGTTGCTTCCAAAATATTTGCCTAAGATCTATTTCTGAAATAGGTCCAGATGTAGCTCCAGGGATAATTATACGTCCTCCTGGTCTTAATAGGCGAATACTATTTTGAAAAGTATCTTTACCGATACTATCTATAACTATATCAACCCCACGCTTTTTTGTAATTTCAGAATATATTGTTTTGCTATAATTCGGGTTCTCAACATAATTAACTACATGATCTGCTCCTAATTTTCGTGCCTTTTCCATTTTTTCTCTGGAACTTGTCGAAGTAATAACAATTGCTCCTAAATGTTTTGCAATTTGAATTGCCGCCGTAGAAACACCTCCTCCAGCTCCATGAATGAAAACAAATTCTTCTGCTTTTAGATTAGCTTGAGTAGTAAGCATTCTCCAAGCAGTTAAAAAAGTTAAAGGTACAGCCGCGGCTGCTTCTAGTTGAAAATTTGTAGGAACTTTTAAAACATTTATATCAGGTACTTTAAAGTACTCTGAATAAGTGCCCCATTGATGTTCTCCTAGAATGGAAAAATCTTTACAAAAATTTTGTTTTCCCGAGAGACATGATTGGCATTTTCCACAACTTAAACCAGGATTAACAGTAACCCTATCTCCAACCTTTAGAGTAGTAACTTCTGATCCAACCTCTTTTACTATTCCGCTTCCATCACTGCCAATAACATGAGGAAGAGGGATATTTAACCCCGGCCAACCTTTAATAATAAATAAATCAATGTGATTTATAGCACCAAACTTAGTTTCGATTAGTACTTCGTTTGAATGTACATTTGGCGTTGATAGTTGTCCAATTTTCAGTTGTTCTAATTCTCCATGTTTTTCTATAAATGCTGCTTTCATATAGTGTCAATTGCAATTAACATTTTTAAATATATTATTTCTAAGTTATAAAATCTACACTATTTAGGATTATAAAAAATAGAAAAGAGGAGGAAATGACTAAAAACTAGCGTAATTATATGGAGGATAATTTTTGAAGATCCTCAGCTGAGTTTTCAACTGCCCAATCTAATAATTGATCAAAATATTTTTCCACGTCGTCAGAATCAGGAGCTTTACTGAGAACAGCTAATAAAAATTGTGTTTTTTCATCGGGCATGATTATATTGCGACATACGATAAAATCATTTTTATATTTTATCTTTAAGCTACTTAACAAAGATAAGTCTAATTCTTCAGAAGCTTTGTATGCAGAGTCACTTAGTAATGATCCCATTGCGGCAACAGCTCTCTCATCAATCTCATCGGATTTTTGAGAAGCTAGAACCAATCCTGTAGAGGTTGCGAATAAAGAAGCCCTAAAATTCCCATTTTCATTGAGTTCTTTAAGAACCATCTCAAGTCTGCTAACCATAGAAAAATAAACAACTCAATACTTTGATTAAATAATAAATAATATGGACTATTTAATATTTAATTTTAACTTAATTGTTTTTATATTTTTAAATTTATAATGTAAGTCGATAATATATCATTCTTATTTATATTCATTGTGATAACACTCGGTCTAGCAATTGGTTTATTGAAACCTCTCTTTTGTGAGGGCGCTATTGGCAGAGTAGGGCTACCAGGATTGATTAATAGTGTATTAAACGGTGTCCCTTCTATTAAAGGTTGATGAGTATGACCAAAAATTAAAATATGCAATTTATTTTCAATAAAAAAATTTTCTAAATTAATAGGTTTTTCATGTATTACTCCTATTTTATATTTTCCTGAATAAAACTCCAAGTATTTAGGCAAGCTTTTTATAAGGTCACATTCACCGGCAATGGCTTTAGTTGGGGCTATTTTATTTAATTCATTCAAAAAAAATCCTTGGCAGATATCTCCAACATGAATTATTTCATCAACGTCTCGAAAAATTTTTTTCAATTGTTTAAGAACAAAATCAGAGCCCTCTGAATCACTGTTTGATTTAAAATGTGTATCCGAGATTATACCATATTTAACCATCAGATCATTTTACCTTCAAATTAAAATAATTCCAACTGCATAAATAATTAAACCAAATAAGAAATCTAATAATATTCGGATAATTTTATCAGTTGTAGTTTCTTTAATCTTTCTGTCGTTCTTAAAATATGAAGAAAATTCTTTTATTCCAATTGAAAGACTTTCTTTTACTCGTGAAAATTGCCATATCAGTAAAAATACACTAATTACTAACAAGGGTAAATATAAATATATGGCAATAATACTGAAATCATTTCCTTGTAAAAAATTCCAAATAGCATGCGCTGAAATAATATTATTTAAAGCATGTGCGAAAATCCCGGGAAAAATCCATCTTTTTCTTAATAAGATCATTGATAAAATTATTCCAACAAAGAAGCTTTGGAATAACCAGATAAGAGGGAAAATAAAGGATACTCCAGTTGAGCTTGGATATAAGATATACGCAAAATGACCAAGCCCAAAGAAAAATGCAGAAATTATCACAGCAGACATATTATTCAAGTATTCACTTCCTCTGTTAGTCAAAAAACCCCTATTTAAAACTTCCTCATAAATTGCAACGGAAAATTGAATTACTAGTACTGAAATTAAGAAAATTGAATAACTTTCTAATAGATAAGAATTAATAGATGCTTCAGAATAGGCTCCTAAGGAATATGAGATATAGTTTAACATCTCGGGAATAAATAGATACGTAAAAAAATCAAGAGGAATAAATACTAAAAATAACAATAAAATACCATAAAGAAGTTGATATTTAAAATTTGACTTTGAAATCTTGAAAAGGTTTAAAAACTTTACAGACGGATTAATATCTTCTTTTAAAATTATCTTCCTCTTCTGAGATTGAAATATGTAATTACTAAAAATTAAAGCTAATACAATAGCTATGATTATTACTAGAGCTCTTAATAAATAATAAATAGGTGATATTATACTTTTATTTGTATCATTAATTAATAAAGTAAATAAAGTGGGGTATAAGAGCAAAATAAAAGTTGTTAAAAACACTACTAAAACTTCTGCAAAGAAATAGAATCTCTCCTTAAATATCCTCTTTCTAGTATTTAGTCTCCTTCTCATTATCTATCTCCATATTCTGAATAATATAAATAAAAAACAATAATATAAAAAATTATTATCTTTACAGTTGAATATTATTAATAAAATTTTTTACTTCTTCTAAATTAGGAATTCCATTTCTTGCTCCTAATTCTTGAATGCACTTACTGGCAACAAAATTCCCAATTCTCACATTTGGTATTAAATGATTAAAATTAAAACTTAAATTATTGAGGAAACTAAAGATAAATCCTGCAGAAAAGGCGTCACCCGCTCCTGTCGTATCAACTACTTTATTTACCTGATATGATTTTATAAGAATTTTTGAGGTTTGGTTTATTAAATAGGCTCCTTCTTTTCCTAAAGTAATAATTAATATTTTAATCCCTAAAGAAAAAAGAGATTTGAACTTCTTATTAACAGTGTTAGCTTTAAAATCTAAAATATCTAAGTTATATAACGTCATAAATTCATTTTTTGAAAGTATTAAAATATCTATTAATCCAAATAATTCTTTCACATTTTCAAATCCTTGATTAATTATTAACATACCGGGATTCAGAATTACATATATTCCTTTCCTTTTAGCAAATTCAGCAGCTTTTATAAAAGGCTCTAAATTCTTCAAACTACTAAGAAATAATACTTTAGTATTTTCAATCTCCTCGATTAATATCTCCTCTTTTGAAAGATAATTTGCGGCTCCACTATGAGCAAAAATCCTTCGTTCACCCTCTTTATTAAGCGCTATGAATGCAGATCCCGTTACATAATCTTTATTATATTTTAAATAATGAGTTGATACCTTCATAGCATGAAAATCATTAATTATTTTTTCAGCAAATATATCATTTTTTCCTATCATCCCTATAAAAGCTGTTGACAACCCTAACTTAGCACATGCACAGGCTGTATTTGCGGCGGCGCCTCCGGACATTAGGTTCAAATCTGATACAAAAACTTCATCATCATTTCTAGGATATCTCTCCACTTGAGCGATCATATCTACAAGGGCAGCTCCTATGCAGATTACATCAAAAATTCACATCAACTCTCAAAAATTTTATATATGTCTACTATAATTGAATGAACCAAATTCAGAATTAATAACAAGATGATTCTCTGAATCAGAAGGAGAATTATCACAATAACCTATAATCTTAGACTCCACATTGAACTTATTTGCAATTTTTATTATTTCCTTTGCAATTTCTTCATTTGTAAAGAATTCCATTCTATGTCCCATATTAAAAACTTGATACATTTCTTTCCAGCTAGTTTCAGAAGATCTCTGAATAATTTCAAATATTCTTGGAATTTTGAAGAAATTATCTTTGACATATTTTATCCCTCGGCCATAATTCAAATCCTTCGTCTGACCTCCACCAGTATTATGTATAATGCCATGAATAGACGCTCTATAGTTTTTTAATACTTCTAGAACAATAGGGGCATAGGTTCTAGTTGGAGATAAAAGCGCCTTTCCAGTAGTTAAACTTAATTCCTTAACAAAATCAGTTAACTTATAATTACCAAAAAAAAGAAACTTCTCATCAAGATTTTGGTCGTAACACTCAGGATATTTCTGATAATAGTCATGTGATAGAACACCATGCCGAGCTAATGTCAATCCATTGCTTCCTATTCCGCTGTTAAATTCATCTTCATATATTGCTTTTCCAGAACTTGCTAAACCAACTATCACGTCTCCTTTTTTAATATTTACAGTATTAATAACGTCCTTTCTTTTCATAGTGGTAAAAGCAGAAGCATCTACAAGAATTGTTTTTACAATATCACCCACATCAGCAGTCTCTCCCCCACATAATATAGTACTTAACCCTAAATTCGATAATTTTTTACTGAATTTATCATACTCATCAATAATAACGGATATTATATTTCCAGTTATAAATTTACTATTTCTTCCTATATTATTTGATATAAAATAATTACCAGTAGCTCCTACACATAAGATATCATCAATATTCATAACTACAGCATCCTTTACTATTCCCCTAAAAATTTCAATGTCATTGGTTTCTCTGAAATACATATAGGCTAAACTTGCTTTTGTTCCCGCACCATCAGAATGAAATATTGAGCAATGAGAATTACGATTCTCAACATCATTTACGATTTTACAAAAAGCGCCTGGGAATATACCTTTATCAAGTGCATTAATTGCTTTATGAACATCATCCTTTTTTGAAGATACTCCTAGTTTTGAGTAAATATCTAGATTATCAGTCATGATTAAAATTGATATTTCTTTTTAATATATTTTACAAGATTCTCAGTTAATGTTTTTGCTTCTCCAATATAAATATGTGGATTCAATAAATTATCCAATTCCTCTAATGTAAATTTACTTGATATTAACTTATCTTGAGCCAAAATATCTTTAATCAATAAATTTTCATTTTTTGCTTTAATTACGGCTTTTCTAAGAATCTCATGGCTTTCTTGTCTTCCTATTCCTTTATTAACTAAACTGACCATAACTTTCTCAGCTAAGCATGCGCCTTTCGTGAGATTTAAATTATTTTCAATTTTTCTCTCATCAAAAACAATATTTTGCAGGTTAAAAATCAATTCTTTAATTATATAGTCTAAAAGTATGAAATTTTCAGCAAAAATAATTCTCTCATTTGCAGAATTGGTAAGATCCCTCTCATCTTCTAAAATAATATTATCCAATGCGGGAATAATATTTGATTTGATTAAACGAGCTAGACTACAAATTCTTTCAGATTTATGTGGGTTTCTCTTATGGGGCATTGTGGAACTTCCAACTTGACTTTCTTTGAAGGGTTCAAACATCTCTGCAATTTCATTTCGTTGTAAAATTCTAAATTGTCTCGCAATCTTAGCTAAAGTTTGAGAAATTAAAACAGTTAAAAAAATAACTTCAGCATGCCGATCTCTTTGGATAATTTGATTTGAAATTAATAATGTATTTAAATTAAGTTCCTTCATTAGATTCTCTTGGATTTGAAAACCTTTCTCCGTAAAACTTGCCATAGTTCCAACTGCTCCTGACATCTTTCCATAAGAAATACGCTGGAGTACTTGCTCTAATCTATCAAGATGTCTATCAATTTCATAAGCCCAAACTCCGAACCTCATGCCATAGGTAGTAGGAATTGCATGTTGACCATGAGTTCTGCCTATACAAACTAAGTTTTTCTTCATTTCTACGATATTAATTAGTTCCTTTAATAAACTCTTTAGAGAATCTTGTGTATATAGCAACGCTTCTCTTAGTTGTAGTGCAAAAGCGGTATCTTCTATATCATAGCTGGTCGCGCCTAAATGAATATATTTGCCCGCATCTCCTTTACATTGTTCCGTTAGAGCTTTTACCATGGCCATTAAATCATGATGAATCTCTTTGTCTATTTCTTTAACCCGATCGAGCTTAACATAAGTTAGATTAGCTTTTTTATTGATTTCAAGAGCCGCATCTTGAGGGATATTGCCTAATTGGGCATGGACTTTAGCTAATACCGCTTCAACTTTTAACCAATTTTCAAGCTTTCTTTCTTCAGTAAACAACGCAGCAATTTCAGTTCTATAGCGTGTTTCTATTGGATTTACAAACTTATGTGTCATAATAAGTATATAATTTTAAATCTCTTAATTAAAATAATTTTTTATTCCCTATTATTATTTTCTTAAATTTTAGTTAAGAATTATTTTAATCTAAAAATAAGTAGATTTTTATTAATAAATTAGTAATTCATATTGCTGAGAGCAATTAAAAGCAATCAGAAATAGGATGATAATAAGATGCCTTATTCACAACAATTTTTTTTTTATAGGTGTTACCACTGTGGCGCCTGGTATTATTCTAATAAAAGAATCAAATCAAAAAAATGTTGGAGATGCAATCATTCTTTTCAATTTAAAAATTCGATTAAATTCTCAAAAACTTGCACTATTAACACAGCAATCACAATAATTAAACAATTGAAAGAAGGAACTCAAAAAGAAAAGCTCTCTCATTTTTTAAATAAATAGAAATATAAAAATTAATTAAGCTTACATCCTTGTCTTTTCTATAATATATTAGTTATATATTATATGGCTTAAATTTGGAATAACTTATTTTTTGGTTAACATTTATGGAGTTAATTGAGGAACTAAAGGTTTTCGACGATAATCTCATCAAAAAATTGAACCAAATATCTTATAATAAGATAGATTACTGGGATATTAGGGCAGGATTGAATTTAGGAACAAATTTAGATTTTACAAATCAAAGAAGTAAAGAAGTTAGTTCTTATGAAATATTTAATTGTGGAATTCGTAGTTTTCTAAATGGAGGTTGGGGTTTTTATACCTTAAATGATATTAATAAGTCATCAATACTCGAGGGCTTTTTAACAGCGATTAAGTTAGCTATTCAATCAGAAAAGTTATCAAAAACTAAATTTAAAATACAAGATAGAAAACCTATAAATAAAAACGTCAAAATTTCAAGTAAAAAAGCCATTAAAGATACAGAAATTGACCAAAAAATAGCTATTGTAAAAGAGCATGAGAAAATCGCTTCCAACTTTTCTAGCCAAGTAAAAAATACCCGAACTGTATATTTAGACAGATATATCCACTCCCTTTTTATAGATTCATTTGGTAGTTTTCTAAATCAAGAATATGAGATGTTACGATTATTTTCTTCTGTATATGCAAATGAAAATGGTATCACTCAAAATGGATTAAATTCTGTTGGTGGGATAGGGGGCTTTGAGATATTAGAAAATGAAACTGCTCAAAATATAAGTTTGAAATCCGCTAAGCAAGCAATTGAATTGTTATCCGCAAAATCACCCGTTGGAGGTAAATTTACTGTAATAATGGATCCAAAATTAACAGGTACTTTTATTCATGAGGCATTTGGGCACGCATGTGAAGCAGATTTAATATTAAATAAAGAAAGTATACTAGAAGGTAAAATTGGTCAAAAAGTTGCTATAGATGAGATAAATATTATTGATGATCCAACAATGGGTCAAGGTAAGAAATTTGATTTAAATTATGAATTATACGGAAGTTATCCCTTCGATGAAGAAGGCATAAAATCACAAAAAACAAAATTAATTGAGCATGGTGTTCTAAAAAATTTTTTACATAACTTAGAAACCTCTTCACGGATGAATGAAGCTCCTAATGGTCATGGCAGAGCCAACTCTAATGTTTCAAAACCTCAAGTTAGGATGGGTTTTACATATCTTGAACCTAAAGATTGGACTCTGGACGAGATGATTAAAGATACAAAACTAGGCGTCTTATGCGAG
>Ga0307433_1000541_pt1 | contig 28282 bp, 31 predicted proteins | sample SalMarWE160210MG_FD_202166 | JGI IMG/M metagenome (GOLD analysis project Ga0307433, IMG submission 202166) | Salt marsh sediment microbial communities from the Plum Island Ecosystem LTER, Massachusetts, United States - WE1603-210 | ecosystem: Environmental > Aquatic > Marine > Intertidal zone >... | reverse complement strand
CAACTCTAACCGTCACTGCGAGGAGCGGTAGCGGTTGCGAGGCGAGGCCGAAGCAAACTCAATGAGATTCCTCGCTTACGCTCGGAACAGGCTCCTCAAACTCACACCCCGCCGGGATTGCCGCGCTTCGCTCGCAATGACAAGCTGACTAGCGGATTGACACGCTTCGCTCGCAATGACAAGCTGACTAGCGGATTGACACGCTTCGCTCGCAATGACATCCTTATTCTGTTACCCTGACCCTGAACGAAGTGAAAGGGAAGGGTCTAAAAGAGATTCTTCGGTCGCGGAGTTCACCCCGAGCTGCACCAGATTCTTCGCTACCCTCAGAATGACAGGAAGTGAAGGGCTCGCAATGACATCCTTATTCTGTCACCCTGACCCCAAACGAAGTGAAGGGGCTCGCAATGACATGCAGGGAAGGGACTCTTGACAGCTTGTTTCGAGATATAAGATGATGAAATAGGAATTTGAAGCCAAGATTAATTGCTATAGATGGTCCCGTAGCAGCGGGCAAGAGCAGTGTGGGCCTTTTACTTGCTCAACGATTGGGCTATTTTTTCCTCGACACAGGCACTATGTATCGCGCTTTCACCGGGAAAGCAATCAATTCAGGCATTCCTCTGGAAGACGAAAATAAGCTTTCCGGATTAGCAGGGACAACCAGGTTTGATTTTGTTCCCAACAATAAGGGGAGACTCTCCCTGCTCATTGATGACCGCGATGTCTCCGCTGAGCCAACCCAGCCTGAAGTGGATGAAAAGGTCGCCACAGTGGCAAAGGTAGCTGGGGTGCGACGGGCAATGGTAGCAGTGCAGCGAATGGTAGCTCAGCAAGGCGGAATAATAATGGCAGGAAGGGATATCGGCACGGTGGTTTTGCCACAAGCTGAACTGAAGGTCTTCCTTACTGCCTCAGTTGAACAAAGAGCTCTTCGGCGCTACAAAGAACTATCACAGAAAAGGGGGAAGATAAGTCATGAGATTATACTTGCTGACCTGAAGAAGCGAGATGAAGCCGACTTCACGCGCTCTATCTCCCCGCTTAAACCGGCCAGCGATGCTGTAATCATCGATACCGAAAAAATCCCCCTGGAGCAGGTAGTTGATAAAATATATTCCCTGGCAACAAAGCAATGGCCCGCTCTCAAAAGATTGTAGTAACTATCATTAAGCCGTTATACCATATTTTCCTCTCCTGGGAAGTTAGAGGAAGGGAAAATGTGCCTTCATCCGGCCCGCTTATCGTGGTCGCCAACCACGTGCATGTCATCGATGGTGAATTGCTGTTGTTCGGCGTCTCGCGGTGGATAACTTTTATCGCTAAAGAGCCGCTGTTCCACTATCCTGTGCTGGGGTCTCTCCTCCGCTGGGCAGGAGCTCTGTCAATACCCCGCCAAAGCACATTGAGCGATATCAAAGGATTGCTCCAACAAGTTGAACAAACGCTGAACAAAGGCTCGGTTATCGGGATATTCCCTGAAGGGAAAAGAAGCCACCAGGGAAAACTCCAGGCCGGTAAACCTGGTCTTGCCGTGATTGCTTCACGAATGCACATCCCCATCCTTCCCGTAGGCATCAGTGGCACGGATAAGATTCATGGCATAAGCTGGCTGTGGAAGCATCCCCGCATAGTCATTAATATCGGGAAACCTTTCTATCTCCCACAAGCCGAGGGCAAGCTAACCAAGCCACAGAGGAAAGCGCTAGCCGATTTGATGATGCACGGAATAGCTGCCCTCCTCCCCCCTGAATATCAAGGTGTCTATGCCAAACATGGAGATTGAAGTAGCTCGGGAAATCGGGTTGTGCTTCGGCATAAGGCGGGCAATAAAGCTATTGACCCAAGCCGCAAGCAAATATGGAAAGGTGGAGACACTCGGGCCGGTGGCACATAATCAACGATTGGTGCAACATCTCCACAAAGCAGGCGTGAACATGATAGCTAGCCTGGAGGAAACAACGGGGAAAGTTGTCGCCATACCCACTCACGGGGTGAGCCTTGATACGGTATCGCAAATGGAAGCTCGCAAGCTCCACATCATTGATGTCACCTGTCCCATAGTGAAAAGAGCTCAACTGGCTGCCGCTAAACTAGCCCAGGATGACTTCACTATCATTATCTTCGGAGAGGAAGAACATTCCGAAGTAAAGGCGCTGCTAGGTTGGACACAGGGAAAAGGGATAGCTGCCCTTAGCGTGAAACAAATTATCACTGCCGCCCAGGACAATGTCACCGCGAGCAAAGAGAAGCAATCTCTACTATCATCCCGCCTCGGCATAATCTCCCAGACCACTCAAAACGAAGCTTCTTTCACACGTTTCACCTCTCAGCTTATCTCCACTCTTATCTCGAAAACTACTGAGATACGCATCGTCAACACGCTATGCCAGGCAATACAGGCGAGGCTGGAAACAGCAACAAAGCTAGCCCGAAAAAGCCAGCTCATCATAGTAATAGGAGGACGCAACAGTGCTAATACCAAACGACTTGCCGAAGCTTGCTCCGCCATTGTGGAAACTCACCTGGTAGAAACAGCGGAGGATATACAGAAATCATGGCTCACTGGCAAGCATCGCATCGGCATTACCGCCGGAGCATCCACTCCTGATGAAGCGATACAAGAGGTAACAGCTAAACTAAATTCCTTGACTTAGCCAAGCTGGTCAGCTAACTTCCGGCCTCCAAGGAGATGAAGGTGAAGATGGGGAATAATCTGTCCCCCTTCAGACCCACAATTTATCACCAGGCGATAGCCCTTCTCAGCAATCCCTTCCTTTTCAGCCAGTTTCACTGCTAACAATACAAGGCGTCCCATAAGCCCTTCCTGCCGTTCACCAACTTCAGCTAGAGATGAAATATGAGCTTTAGGGATTATCACTATGTGAACAGGAGCCAGGGGGTGGATATCCCTGAAAGCAAGAAAATCCTCGTCCTGATAAATAATATCACTGGGTATTTTGCCGGCAGCGATGTCACAAAAAACGCATTTCTCCATCCTGATTAACCAATTACTCCTTCCTGTCGCAACTTGTCAATCTCCTCCCTGGTGTAGCCCAAACCTGATAATATTTCGTCGGTATGCTCACCAAGAAGAGGAGACAGGTTCCTCACTTTTCCCGGGGTATCTGATAGCTTGGGCACTATGCCCAGTTGCCTGACTTTGCCTAAAGTAGGATGCTCCACCTCTACTACCATTTGACGATGAATTACCTGAGGGTCAGAGAAAACCTCGTCCAGCGTATAGACTTTCCCCACAGGGATATCCTTTTCGGTTAGCAATTCAAACCACTCGTCTCTGGTCTTGGTCAAGAAAGTCTGTTCCAGGAAAGAGCGTATCTCATCCCATTTTTTATCCTCCGCTTTGCCCAGAAGGTGGATGACGGAAAAATGGTATGGGATAAAGTCCTCCCTACCAAATAATTTGCACAGGCTTTCCCAGAAATGAGGTTCAAAACAGCCAATGGTGATATATTTGCCGTCCCTGGTTTCATATACCCCGTAATAAGGGTAGACACCGTGGAGCACCGTTTCCCCCCTCTTGGAAACCGCTCCGGCAAGGAAATAGGGTACGGCAAACTCACCCAGAAGAGATAGGGCTCCATCCATATAAGCTACATCTACATATTGCCCCTTGCCCGTCCTATTTCTGGCGAGCAAAGCCATCAGAATACCGATGACCCCGTATAAAGACGCGCCAGCAAGATCAGCAATTAGATTCATTGGAACAGCCGGCGGAGCACCTGGCGGACCCATTAAGCCAAGAACCCCGGCCAGAGAGATATAGTTAATGTCGTGCCCCGAAAAATTACGATAAGGACCATCCTGACCGTATCCGCTAAGCGAACAATATACTATCTTAGGATTCAACTTGCTTACAGCGTCATAATCCACTCCTAAGCGCTTCACCACTCCGGGTCGGTAACCCTCGATAATAACATCTGCTTGCTGTGCCAAACGGTAGAATATCTGACGCCCTTCATCCGACCTGAGATTGAGCCCTATGCTCTTCTTATTGCGATTATAACCAAAATAAGCTGCCTCAGCTCTCCTTTCTTCACCTTTTGGTGAAGGCCCCCCACCAGCAAGTGGGGAAGGGGTGGGTATCTCAACCTTAATCACCTCAGCACCAAAGTCTCCCAGTATCATGGTGCAAAAAGCACCAGGCACAAGCCCCGATAAATCGAGAATCTTAATCCCTTCCAACGCTAACATCATCCCTCCTGTCGCCTAGATTATTTCCTTTTGTTTTAACTCCCCACTCAGGTATCCTAAACCTCAGCAAACACCTAATGATGATAACTTGATGAGTGATAAGTTGACAACCTTCCATATTGCCAGCCCTTTCATGTCATTGCGAGCACCTTCCCCCTGTCATTGCGAGCCCTTCGCTCCTTGTCATTCTGACCCTGAGTCCTGACGAAAGGAAGGAACCGAAGGGGAAGAATCTCGCTCAGGACAGGCTCCGCGAAGCAATCCCCGCAGGGTATGAGATTGCTTCGTCGTTATCACTCCTCGCAATGACAATAAGAGGAGTCATTGCGAGCGAAGCGTGGCAATCCCAGGAAAGCAAAAGTCAAAAGTCAAAGATCAAAATGAGGAAGGTTTTTACATTTTAGTTTGTCATTTTGACTTTTTATGTTTGATTTTTAATATTGTTCGAGATTTAGTGCTTCGTATTTAGAGCTTCAACTTGGAGATTGCGGAGCTTGTTCCGAGTAAAACGAGGAATCTCACTTTGGTTTGCTTCGGCTCTGCCTCAGAACCGCTATCACTCCTCGCAATGACAGGGGAAGGCGTGCCTCGCAATAGCAAGGAGGGAAGCCAATGTGCCATCAACCATTTCAAAGTAGCGGCTATTGACGCATTTCAAAAAATGTGTTATGTTGGAGAATTGCCACCGACAAACATAGCGGTGAGCTTAAATATAATAAGATTTGGCGGTATCCGCTCGGATCGGCAGTGACCGGGACGGTAAGAAAAGGTATAAAAGGCCCTCTTGGTTTTGCCAGGAGGGCTTTTTTGGTCGGCGATGTATAACAGTATAACGGATGTCTCCGGAATCAAGGTAGGGCACTATACCGATAGAGAAGGGATGACCGGTTGCACCGTTGTTCTCTGTGAACAGGGAGCGGTAGCCGGAGTCGATGTTAGCGGCTCAGCCCCGGGGACAAGGGAGACTGATGTACTTCGCCCTGGAAACCTGGTGGAAAAAGTCCACGCCATTCTTCTCAGTGGAGGCAGTGCTTTCGGTCTACAAGCAGCCGGCGGTGTCATGAAATACCTTGAGGAGCGAGAAATCGGTCACCAGACCATTGCTGGCAAGGTTCCCATCGTTCCCGCAGCTATTATTTACGATTTAGTGGTGGGCGACCCAAAGGCAAGGCCTGACGCTGTTGATGGCTATCAAGCTTGCCTCGCTGCCACTGATGGAGAAGTCCCTGAAGGATGCGTCGGCGCAGGAACTGGAGCAGCGGTGGGGAAGATTCTCGGCATAGATAAAGCCACCAAAAGTGGCTTGGGAACCGCCAGTCAGAAAGTAGGCGATGTTATAGTAGCTGCCCTGGTAGTGGAAAACGCCGTTGGAGACGTTATCCACCCCAAAACAAGGGAAATCATCGCTGGTCCCCATCGTGCTGATGGAGACGGTTTTTGGAGCACTTCAGAACTGTTGAAGGACGCACAATTCAAAGGAGCAGGCTTCTTGCCCAACACCACAATCGCTGTGGTGGCCACTAACGCTCAGCTTGACAAGGCACAGGCAAACAAGCTGGCGCAGATGGCAGGAGCGGGCATAGCTCGCACTGTTGACCCTTACCTTACCATGTTTGATGGCGATGTAATCTTCACCCTTTCCCTGGGAGAGAAGAAATGTGACCTCACCTTGCTCGGTCTAATGGCCGCTGAGGTGATGTCCACTGCAATAGTTAGAGCGATAACTAAATCCGAAACAATGGCAGGCATATCCGCCAGCGAGGTAGCAACATCATGTTAGAGATTGGGTTTATTGGCGCAGGGACCGTAGCAACAGCTCTGGCAACAAGGCTTTCCAAGAAGGGGGCCAAAATAATTGCAGTATCCAGCCGGAGCTTAACCTCAGCAGAAAGGCTGGCCAGTTCCCTCCCCCATTGTTACCCTTATTCATCACCGCAGGAGGTGGCTGATGTCGCCGAGTTAATCTTTATTACCACTCCTGACGACGCCATCGCAGAAGTAGCTAATGAAGTCCACTGGCATCCCGGGGAAAGTGTGGTGCATTGCAGTGGTGCTCATTCACTTGATGTTCTCAACTCAGCTAAGCAGGCAGGTGCTAATCCAGGTTCCTTCCATCCACTACAAACTTTTGCAAGTATTAAACAAGCTGTAGAAAACCTCCCCGGCTCCACCTTCGCCCTGGAAGCTGAGGAACCTCTTCTTTCAACGCTTAAAGAACTGGCTTCCCTCCTGGCTGGCGAATGGATAGAACTCAAGCCAGGAGATAAGGTGATTTATCACGCCGCAGCCGTTTTTGCCTGTAATTACATGGTGACCTTAGTCAAACTAGCTACAGATTTATGGCAAACGTTCGGGGTGCCCCCGGAAAAAGCAACCAGAGCTCTCATCCCCTTGTTACAAGGAACAGTGAATAACATTGGTAATATTGGTTTGCCCGATTGCCTCACCGGACCTATATCCCGCGGCGATCTGGGCACCATAAGCAAGCATCTGACCGCCCTCAAAGACAAAAATCCCTCGTTGCTTGCTGTTTACAAACAGCTAGGGCTTTACACTATTCCTACTGCCCTGGAGAAAGGGAAAATCAATGAGCATAAAGCTAGAGAACTAAAGACCTTGTTCACAAATAGTAAGGGAGGTAGCCAATGAGAACTATGTTGAAAGGCAAGATCCACCGCGCCCGGGTTACCCAGGTTGATGTCGATTATGAAGGCAGCATTACCATAGATAGATCCCTCATGGAGGCAAGCGACATTTTGCCTTATGAGCAGGTAGAGGTACTGAACATTAATAATGGCGCCAGATTTAGTACCTATGCCATTGAAGCTGCGCCAAACTCAGGAACAATTTGCATCAACGGAGCCGCTGCCAGGCTTGCTGCTAAAGGAGACATAGTTATTATCCTCTCCTACTCCCATGTCGCCGATGATGAAGCCATAAATGTAATCCCCAAGATGGTTTATGTGGATAAAAATAACAGGATTGTTGAGATGAAAGGGAAAGAATGGGTAGAAGACCTGCTAACTATGAAATAGAAAGGGGGATACGATGCGAGTTACTATCAGCGAAATAAAAGCAATGAAACAAAGGAAAGAAAAAATACCCATGCTTACCGCCTACGATTACATGACTGCCAAAATCGTTGATGAAGTTGGTGTACCTTTAATACTCGTTGGGGACAGCCTGGGAATGGTGATGTTGGGCTATGATTCGACCATTCCGGTGACCATGGACGAAATGATTCATCACACCAAGGCTGTAGTTAGAGGTGCTAACAAGGCCTTGGTAGTAGGCGATATGCCATTTATGACCTACCACATTAATGTCTCAGATGCTCTGTATAATGCGGGAAGATTTATCCAGGAAGGCGGAGCACAGGCGGTCAAGCTTGAAGGTGGTGAAGTTGTTGCCGAAACAGTGAAACGCCTTATCGATTGTGGCATACCGGTTATGGGTCATATCGGGCTTACACCACAGTCAGTATATCAACTCAGTGGCTACAAAGTGCAAGGGCAAACTGCCGAGACAGCTAAAAGGTTGCTTGAAGATGCTCAAATATTACAGCAGGCAGGTGCCTTCTCAGTTGTTTTGGAATGCGTCCCGGCGGCACTTTCTAAATTGATCACCAAGAAGCTATCCATCCCCACCATCGGTATTGGCGCCGGGCCCGACTGCGATGGTCAGGTCCAGGTAATTAACGACATGCTTGGACTTTACTCCGACTTCGTTCCTAAACACGCTAAACGGTATGTCAAATTGGCTGATAGCATAAAGAAAGCTGTCACTGATTATGTAACCGAGGTCAAAACCTGCAGCTTCCCCACCATGAAGCAGAGCTACACCATGGACGAAAGCATCCTCAGCGGGATGATTGCCGACACCGGCACTACTACCACTGTGAGCAAAGTGAAGAAGCCTCGAGGCAAATAGCGATGAGATTGCTTCGGCACCGTGTGCCTCGCAATGACAATAAGAGGAGTCATCGCGAGCACCCTCCGCTGTCATTGCGAGCAAAGCGAAGCAATCTCAGGGAAGCAAAACTCAAAATGACAGAGCAAAAATAAAAAATGTAGTGCGGGGCTTTAGCCCCGTGCACGACCCTTCAGGGTCGTGCTACAAAAGGAAGACGTGCCTCGCAATGACAATAAGAAGAGTCATCGCGAGCACCCTCCGCTGTCATTGCGAGCAAAGCGAAGCAAGCTCATTGGATTTCCTCTCCCTTGATGGGAGAGGATCAAGGTGAGGGTGAAAATGCAAGTAGTAGAAACAGTCTCCGAAATAAGAAACCTAAGGCGCCAGTTTGCTGCCCCTGTTGGCTTCGTGCCCACCATGGGCTATTTCCACGAAGGTCATCTAAGCCTGGTAAGGCAAGCCAGAAAGGAGAACCCTTCAGTTGTAGTCAGCATCTTCGTCAATCCTGCCCAGTTCGGACGCGGTGAGGATTTCGAGGATTACCCTCGAGACCTCAATCGTGACCTTGAGCTACTGGAAAGGGAGAAGGTAGACATCGTTTTCGTTCCCTCCGAGGAGGAAATGTATCCCTCGGGATTTAGCAGTTGGGTGGATGTGAAGAAGGTAACTGAAAGACTTGAAGGTGCTTCTCGCCCAGGGCATTTTCGCGGAGTAGCTACAATTTGTGCCAAGCTATTCAATATCATCCAGCCGACCAGAGCTTACTTCGGGCAGAAGGATGCTCAGCAGGCGGTGGTGATCAAGAAAATGGTTTCTGATTTAAACATGAACCTGGAAATCATAGTTGTACCTACGGTGAGGGAAAGCGACGGACTCGCTATGAGCAGTCGTAATATTTATCTTAATGCTGAAGAACGCCAGGCAGCTATTGCCCTATTTAGAGCTCTTTCCCTTGCCAGGGAATTGTGGCAAAACGGTGAGAAGGATGCCGATAAAATCCGACACCAAATGACCACGCTTATCCAGAAGGAGCCACTAGCCCGAACCGACTATGTCAGCATCGCCGATGCCAATACATTAGAGGAGCTAGATGTAATTGCCCGTCCCGCTCTAGCCTCCTTAGCCGTCACAATAGGCAAAACAAGACTGATAGATAACATAATTCTAGAATAAAAGGGGAGCAGAAATTCTAAATCCTAAATCCGAACCTCTAAACAATATCAAATGTTCAAAATCCAAATGACCAAAACAGTCTTGAAATTTGGTCCGTTGGCTAACGAATGGGATTCCCACCACAGGGGTGTCAGCGTAAGCTGCTTCGCCTCCAGATTTTGTAGTTGCCTGATTCATCAGGCACAATTGCCCAATAAATTGGGCAACTACACTTTTAAACTACGCCTCGCAATGACAGAGAAAGATGGCTGGCAATGACCAACGGAGCGTGAATGTCACTCCCTGACCAGCACCCAGAATCCTATCATCGCCAGGAAAGCCATAATGGCGCCGAAGAAGAAGGGAGCCGCTGGATTAACCACCTGCCACAGATAGCCAGCAATCAGGCTTGCCGGAAGCAAAGTAACCCCCACTATGCCATGAAACAGACCATAAGCCGTCCCTCTTCTCTCTTCAGGCACTAAATCAGCCACAAAGGCACGGGATACCCCCTCCGCCAATCCGTAATAAACTCCGTAAAATCCAAATAATATCCATATCTGCCACGAAACAGAGGTCAGGGCAAAGCCAAGATAAACCAGGGCATAAATCAACCAGCCTAGAAGGATAATGCGCCTCCTTCCCAACCTGTCGGACAATATTCCCGCTGGCGTGGATAAGGAAGCATAAACAAAATTGAACAGCACCAGCATCAGAAGTATATAAAGAACGGAATTGCCCAGGTTCTGTGCCCGAAGGATGAGGAAGGCATCGCTGGAGTTGCCCAGTGTGAATAAAAAGATAATGCCCAGGAAAATCCAGAACCGTCTATCTAACCCGAATGTAAGTTTTCCTACTTTGCTTGTAGGAACGGGAATTCGTGGTGTTGCTTTTTTCTCCCGTTCTGTAACGAAGAAAAACATGAACAAAGCTATCACTGCAGGGATAATGCCAATCAAAACCAACTGCTGGTAAGTAGCTCGACTGAGCTCCAGGGTCCCACCCTGCCACAGAAAAACAACGACTGCTGCTGCAATAATGCCCACAACGGCGCCGAAGGTATCCATGGCGCGGTGAAGTCCGAAAGCCTTCCCCCTTTGCTCCGGAGTTACCGAATCTGCCACCAGGGCATCCCGGGGAGCGGTTCGGACACCCTTGCCCAGCCGGTCAGTGAACCGCACTCCAAGCACCATCCCCCAGGTCGAAGCAATATACATGAGCGGCTTGACAGCAGTGGATAATCCGTAGCCAAAAAAAGTTAGCCCTTTTCTTTTCCCTAATCTATCGCTGAGCCATCCACTGAAGATTCTAAACAGAGAGGCAGTGGCATCAGCCACTCCTTCAATTAAACCAATGACGGTTGTCGCCACCCCCAATACATTCAGCAGAAATAATGGGAGGAGGGTGAAAATCATCTCACTGCTGACATCGGTGAGAAAACTGACCAGTCCTAAGAAGAATACATTGGGGTTAAGCCCAAAAATTTGCTTTGATTTCACGCAAGTGGTATTATAGTAATACACAGCTCAGGAAAAGAATAGTTTATTTATTTGACACCAGAAGGCTGGTGTAATATAGTGCTGTGTTTTGTACCTTAAAAACTGAATAGGTTTTGCGTTCATCCTGGCGCAGGTCAAGGGAGAAAGAGCATAGGGTGGATGCCTTGGCATCAGCAGCCGAAGAAGGGCGTGGCAAGACTGCGAAAAGCCTCAGGGAGCTGTCTAGCAAGCTTAGCTGGGGATTCCCGAATGGGGTAACCCGCTCAGGTGAACCCTGAGCACTCGCGTTCAGCGAGGGGCAACCGGGCGAACTGAAACATCTAAGTAACCCGAGGAACAGAAATCAACGAGATTCCCTCAGTAGTGGCGAACGAACGGGGAACAGCCCAAACCAGAATAGCTCAGTGGTCTTGGAGCCTAAGCTATTTTGGGGTTGTAAGACACAGGAGGATGGATTCCAAGGTCCATCACAAAGTTACCAAATTCCATTCTAGCCCAATGTTTCTGGAAAGGGCAACCATAGAGGGTAACAGTCTCGTAGGCGAAAGAATGGAATCTTTGCTTGTGTTCTTGAGTACCACGGGACACGAGGAATCCCGTGGGAAGCCGGGGGGACCACCCTCCAAGGCTAAATACTGCTGATGACCGATAGTGAACCAGTACCGTGAGGGAAAGGTGAAAAGCACCCCGAGAGGGGAGTGAAATAGAACCTGAAACCCTATGCTTACAAGCAGTCAGAGGTTTGCTTCGGCAGACTGATGGCGTGCCTATTGAAGAATGAACCGACGAGTTGATCTATGTGGCTAGGTTAAGCAACTTGCGTTGCGGAGCCAAAGCGAAAGCGAGTCCGAATAGGGCGTAGCTTGGTTCGCCAAGCAGGTCGCATGGATCAGACCCGAAACCGAGTGATCTACCCATGGCCAGAGTGAAGCTCAAGTAAGATTGAGTGGAGGCTCGAACTTGTGAGTGAGGCAAAACTCTAAGATGAGCTGTGGGTAGTGCAGGTGAAATGCCAAACGAACTCGGAAATAGCTGGTTCTCCCCGAAATGCATTTAGGTGCAGCCTCAGGAAGTAATTTATGGAGGTAGAGCTCTGGATAAGCCAGGGACCGTGAGGTTACCGAACTTAACCAAACTGCGAATGCCATAAATGTAATCCTGGGAGTGAGACTATGGAGGATAAGCCCCATAGTCGAGAGGGAAACAGCCCAGACCATCAGCTAAGGTCCCTAAACGCAAGCTAAGTGGGAAAGGAAGTAGTGTTGCAAAAACAGCCAGGAGGTTGGCTCAGAAGCAGCCACCCTTTAAAGAGTGCGTAATAGCTCACTGGTCGAGTGATGCTGCGCCGACAATATAACGGGGCTCAAGCTTGCTACCGAAGCTATGGGCTTCCTGATTTTATCAGGGAGCGGTAGGGGAGCGTTGTCATGGCTGAGAAGCTTTGGCGTAAGCCAAGGTGGAGTAGTGACAAGTGAGAATGTCGGTATGAGTAGCGTAAAGGCATGTGAAAACCATGCCCACCGTAAACCTAAGGTTTCCTATGCAACGTCAATCGGCGTAGGGTTAGCCAGGCCTAAGCCAAACCCTAATGGGGCAGGCGATGGACAATGGGTTAATATTCCCATGCTACTTAGCTTTTGCTTTAAGGTAAAGGGGGGACCCAGGAAGGTAGGTTGAGCATACCCAATGGACATGGTGTGTTCCCAACTCAAGGCGCATCAGGGCAGGTAAATCCACTCTGGTATTAAGCTGAGAGGAGGGAGAAATTGAGGGGCAACCCGAGATGATTCAACTGACCCTATACTGGCAAGAAAAGCCTCGTTGCTAAAAAGTTAAGTACCTGTACCGCAAACCGACACTGGTAGGTTGGGATAAGAGTCCCAAGGTGTTCGAGAGAACCCTCGTTAAGGAACTCGGCAATCTAACCCCGTAACTTCGGGAGAAGGGGGCCCACCGTTACTGGTGGGGGCACAAAATTGGCCCAAGCGACTGTTTAACAAAAACACAGGTCCCTGCTAAAGCGAAAAAGCTGAGATATAGGGGCTGATACCTGCCCGGTGCTAGAAGGTTAAGGGGAGAGGTTAGAGCCTTAGCTCAAAGCTTTGAACCGAAGCCCTAGTGAACGGCGGCCGTAACTATAACGGTCCTATGGTAGCGAAATCCCTTGTCGGGTAAGTTCCGACCCGCACGAATGGTGTAACGACTTGGGCGCTGTCTCAACGAGGGACTCGGCGAAATTGAAAGGGGGGTGAAGATGCCCTCTACCCGCGACAGGACAAAAAGACCCTGGCAGCTTTACTATAGCTTGGCATTGGGCTTAGGCTGAGCATGTGTAGGATAGGTGGGAGGCTGAGAAGCTGGAGCGTCAGCTTCGGCGGAGCCAACGGTGAAATACCACTCTTGTTCAGTTTTGGTTCTAACTCGTCGCAAGACGAGGACATTGTCTGGTGGGTAGTTTGACTGGGGCGGTTGCCTCCTAAAAGGTAACGGAGGCGCCCAAAGGTTCCCTCAGCGCGGATGGAAACCGCGTATGGAGTGTATTGACATAAGGGAGCTTGACTGTGAGACCTACAAGTCGAGCAGGGACGAAAGTCGGGCAAAGTGATCCTACGGCACTGTGTGGAAGGGCCGTGGCTTAACGGATAAAAGCTACGCCAGGGATAACAGGCTTATCTTGCCCAAGAGTTCATATCGACGGCAAGGTTTGGCACCTCGATGTCGGCTCGTCGCATCCTGGGGCTGTAGTCGGTCCCAAGGGTTGGGCTGTTCGCCCATTAAAGCGGCACGCGAGCTGGGTTCAGACCGTCGTGAGACAGGTCGGTCTCTATCCGTCGTGGGCGTTAGAGATTTGAGGGGAGCTGTCCTTAGTACGAGAGGATTAGGATGGACAGACCTCTGGTGTGCCAGTTGTTCCGCCAGGAGCAGTGCTGGGTAGCCAAGTCTGGAAGGGATAAGCGCTGAAAGCATCTCAAGTGCGAAGCCCACCCCAAGATGAGATCTCCCACCGGAAATGGCATCCATTGGAGTTTACTTTGATGGATGCTTGACCGGAGAAGGCCGCAAGTAGACTACTTGCTTGATAGGCGGCGTGTGTAAGCGGAGTAATCCGTTCAGCTAAGCCGTACTAATGGCCAAGACCTTGACCTGTGTCAGGTTGAACGCAAAACTTATCGGTCCCCCTAAGAATGGGCAATCCTTGCCCATCATTGTCGCGGGGTGGAGCAGTGGTAGCTCGTCGGGCCCATAACCCGAAGGTCGTTGGTTCAAATCCAACCCCCGCCACCAGAGAAGTTTGAGAAGGCAGGTCAAGTTGGCCTGCCCTCTTTGCTTTGGTTGCCAATCACCTTAGCGTGGTTTCCACCCGGTACGATATATCTATGACCATTTTACTCGTTCTCTCTATTGACAATCAGGCACCGCAGGACTTAGATTTAGACGTGTTGGAGTCTAAAATCCAGAATAAGAAGAAAAGGACGGTGTAGAGAGATGGTTATGCGAGTCGCTGGGAAAACAAACAAGCTGGATCTGTTGGTCTTTCTGAAGAGGTCGAAATACCTGATACCCTTATTATTGGTTGCCCTCCTTGCTTTTGCAGGCTGTGCACCACAGCTAGAGGTTACTTTGCAATCGCCGGGAAATGGCAGCTCGGTTTCCTCGCTGCAACCAATATTAGCCTGGGGTTGTACTGAGGCCGATGCTCGATATCGCCTTCAGGTAGCAAGTGATAGTGGTTTCCAGAACCTGATTATTGATGCATCAGATTTAAGCAGTCCAAGCTATACCATACCTTCAGGCAAACTGACTGATTCCCAAACCTACTACTGGCGAGTAAAGGCTAGTAAAGCGGGGCACACATCAGACTGGTCAACTCTATGGTCTTTCCAAACACCCACGGGCCCAGGCACCATCTCAGTTCAGGCTACTCTCGATGGCTCGCCATGGTCAGGAGTAGTTAGCTACACCATGCACGGGCCAGATGAACAGGCCAGCTATTCCTCGGTGCCTGAGAGCTTCAGTAATATGCCTGCTGGAATTTATACTCTTACCTATACCTCTGGTGGGCTCGAGGGAGCAACCTTATCCAGCATTAGCCCAACACCAACCCAGACTTTATCTCCTGGTGGCACCATAACCTTCACCCTGAATTTTCATTCGCAACCCGCTGGCACTGTAATGGTCGAGGCTACCCTTGACGGCACGCCATGGTCGGGGCATGTTAGATATACCATAGAGGGGTCGGTAACAGATTCCAGCTATTCTGTACCCGACAGCTTTGGCAGCTTGCCTCTAGGAACTTATACCGTTAGCTACACTTCCGGTGGTCCCTCAGGGGCAACACTAGCCAGCATTACGCCGTCACCAACGCAGACTTTGTCCTCTGGCGGCGCCATAACCTTCACACTGAATTTCCACTCGCAATCTACTGCCACTGTAGTGGTTAAAGCCACACTTGACGGCTCAACATGGTCGGGAAATGTTAGATACAGCTTAAATGGGCCAATAACAGATTCCGGTTATTCTGTATCAGAGAGCTTTGGCGGCTTGCCTGCAGGAACTTATAGCATCAGTTATAGATCCGGTGGCCCCGAGGGAGCAACATTAGCCAGCATTAGCCCGGCGACAAGACAGACGCTATCCTCCGATGGCACTATATACTTCACCTTGAATTTCCATTCACAACAGTCTGGGACTGTGATGGTCAAGGCTACCCTCGACGGCTCACCATGGCAGGTTGCCATCGGTTCAGGGACAATTAGCTATACCTTGCACGGTCCAGTAACGGATTCCAGCCACTCTATGCCCGATACCTTTAGCGACTTACCCCCGGGAACTTATACGCTCAGCTATAATTCCGGTGGGCCTATCGGTGCAACATTGGTGGGCATCAGCCCGGCACCAAGACAGACCCTGGCTCCAGGAGGTGTCATAACCTTCACCCTGGAATTCCAAACACAAGCTAAGGGCACTGTGCTGGTCCAGGCTACCCTTAATGGTGAACCATGGTCAGGAGACGTCATCTATTACTTAGCCGGGCCGTATATGGAAACCGGCTCCTATGTGCCCGACAGCTTCACTAATTGTCCTACGGGAAGTTATAGCGTCGACTACAAATCCGGTGGTCCCGATTCATCAGTATTAGATGGCATTACGCCATCAAGCCAGCAAGATTTGTCTCCCGGCGGCACTATAACTTTCACCTTGAACTTCGTAGGTATATTGTTAGAATAGCTAACAAGGAGGTAAAACATGAAATCAAAGCTAGGCCTGATCTGTGCGATTGTCGCCATCTCGCTTTGTCTCGTTGCCTGTTCCTCAGCCCCGAGTCTAGTGTCTGTAGATGCTTCACATTCGGGCCAGCAAGTCGAAGTTGCAGCTGGCGGCTCAGTGATAGTGACTTTGGAATCCAACGCCTCAACAGGCTTCCAGTGGGAGTTAGTGAGTATTAGTGATGAAGCTGTGTTAGAAAAGGTAGCTAACACATACGAGGCACCAGAAGACGCAGGTATGGTCGGTGCTCCTGGCAAAGAAATATGGACCTTTAGCGCACTCAAGAAAGGCACGAGCACCATATCTATGGAGTACAGCCAACCCTGGCTGAACGGCACGAAGGCAGCCGAAACCTTCGACTTAACCATAGTTGTTAAATAAAGCGGCATAGGTCTCTGCAGCCCTCCGTCTACCGGGAAGCGCTTGTAGCAAATGGCTGCCAGGTCTGAATGGAGCTTTAGCAGTGGTGTGGGGCATGTTGTATCGAAGCTATAAAAGAACATGGAGGGAGGTGGTTGAATGAAAAGAATGGTTTGCAGTATTGTGTTTGGTCCTTAAACCGCGCTGAGTTTGCCATCAATCTAATAACAAGGCTGCGTTGTACATATGAGCAGAATTAGGGCATTTTCCGTCATTGTTTTGGTGCTGTATCTCGGCGCATTCGGCGCAGTATCATGTCATGATGGATTAGGTCCCACCGCTCAGGCACAAATCAGGAAAGGCCCCTACCTCATCTATCCTGGTAACAGCACGAGCATGACTGTCCTGTGGCAAACAGACAGAACACCAGCCCAGGCGACCATCGAGTGGGGTAGCACAACTGATTACCATAGCACGGTGACTGTCCTGGAAAACGGCAAGGGCGAGGATGAACACCAATTTTCATACACAATCACAGACCTTACTCCAGGGTCGCGAACCTACTATCAGGTAAGTGTGGACGGGGAGCAATTCCCGGGGTCCTTTCTGACAGCCCCTTCTGAATCTGCAACATCACTGACCTTCTACGCTTATGGGGACACGCGAAGCCATCCCGATATTCATGACAGTGTAATTTCGCAGTTAATGGCAGATTTAAACACAAACCCTGATGAGCGCCAGACCTTCTGCCTTCACGTAGGAGATTTTGTCACGTTTGGTTTGGACGAGGCTTATTGGGACGACGAGTATTTCAATCGAAATTACACGGACACAATGACATTTCTATCGAGCCTCCCTGTGATGGGCACCATTGGAGACCACGAGACCTTCGATACAGACACTTACACCCCCGATTATGAGCATGCCGGGGGACTTTACAGGAAATACTGGCCGTATCCTCTCTATCTGGACACAAAGCATTTTTACTATTCGTTTGACTATGGACCGGCGCATGTCTGCGTTTTGGACCAATATACCGCAGAGTACACAAAGGGAAGTACACAATACGCCTGGGCAGAGCAGGACCTCAGCAATTCAACAAAGCCCTGGAAGGTCGTCATGTTTCACGACCCTGCCTGGAGCGCTTATGGAATTGAAGGCCCAGATGTCGGGCCACACGAAAACGACGAAATAGTCCAGAGTGACCTTTGCCCGCTGTTCGAAAACAACGGCGTGACAGTGGTAGTGCAGGGGCACAATCATTACTATGCCCGCTGCACGGTAAACGGGATTCAGTACCTTGCTTTAGGAGGCGGTGGCGCTGATCCATACCCTCCTGCCCCCAACCAGAGCAATGTGGGCAAAGCAATCCAGGCCTATCATTTTGCTAAATTCGATATTTCGGGAAATACAATGTCTGTTTCGGTCATCAGCAATGAGGGAGAAAAAATTGACTCATTCACAGTTAATAAAAGCGAAGAAACAATAGGAAAAGTAGAAACGAAAATGGTGCACGTCGGGGATATTGATATTGCCTACAAGATGTTTGGTGAAGGAGACCCCCTTCTATTGATAATGGGCTACAGTTGCACGATGGACCTCTGGCCTCCAGAAGTGTTACAAGAGCTTGCTACACATTACAAGGTAATCATATTCGATAACCGTGGCATGGGGGAAACAACTGCTTCAGATAAGGTGTTCACAATCGAGCTGTTTGCAGATGATACAGCAGGCCTTTTAGATGCTCTCAATATAGAGCGTGCACATGTACTTGGTTGGTCTATGGGGACAATCATTGCTCAACAGCTTGTACTGGACCATCCCGACAAGGTTGACAAACTCATACTGTATGCCGCTTACTGCGGAGGTAAAGAAGCAATATGGCTAAGCCGCAAAGTTCTGATAATGCTCGTTGATACATCAGGTACACCTGAAGAGCAGGGAGAAAGGCTTCTCAAGCTGCTGTTTCCTCAGGAGTGGCTGGAGGAACATCCTGACCCGAGCACATACTTCCCTATGCCGACGGAGACTAGTTCCCCGGAGAATGTAGAGCGCCAGTACGAAGCCATGGGTAGTTGGTATGGCACTTTTAGCCAATTACCGCAGATAACGCAAGATACCTTGCTCATCACAGGAACCGATGACATACTCATGCCTCCTGAGAATTCCTTCATTATTGCCCAGCAGATTCCCGGAGCCTGGCTTGTTCAGCTTAAAGGAGGCGGCCATGGTGTGATGTATCAGTATCCCGAAAAGTTTAGCCGGATTGTGCTCACTTTTCTTGAAAACTAACTGCTTTCTAGACAAAAAGTTATGCTTTGCGGTTCATCCCTGTGGACACAGACCTGAAGGGTCGCACTATAAAATTTGGAGGTGAAGAATTTCCGGGATAGTCAAGATAAATCTGAATCCAAAGCTAGAGCAAAATTAAACAGCCTAATAGCTAACAAGAAGGTAAAACATGAAATCAAAGGTAATGTCGCTGTGTACCATCGTAGCTATTTCGCTTTGTCTGTTTGCCTGTTCCCCAGTCCCAAGTCAAGTGTCTGTAGATGCTTCATATTCCGGCCAGCAAGTCGAAATTGCAGTTGGCGGCTCATTGATAGTGACCTTGGAATCCAACGGCTCAACAGGCTTTCAGTGGTCGGAGCCGGCAGAAATTAGTGACGAAACTGTGTTAGACCAGGTAGGTCACGGATTTCAGGCACCAGAGGACACGGACATGGTCGGTGCTCCTGGCAAAGAAATATGGACTTTCAAGGCACTCAAGAAAGGCACGAGCACCATATCTATGGAGTATAGCCGACCCTGGCAGACCTGCGCGAAGGCAGCCGAAACCTTCGACTTAACCATAGTTGTTAAATAAAGCGCCACAAAGATAACAGAATATACCTTTATCCGACATTGTCTGGATCGTGGGGCTTAAAACACAAGGCATACATACAGCGCTCAATGATTTCTGGGCTAGCAGCATCGAAAAATAGTGCCGACAATCACCGCCACCAAAGAAAGTTAGGAAAGCTCATTAGTAATCAGCCTTCCTGATTTTGCTACCTTAGCTGAGATGATATAACTAACCATTCCACTGCGTCACTTTCTCCAAAATTTGAGCTACCGCCCTTTCTGCCTCAACTTTGCCTGTATCAATCAAAACATCAGGATTTTCCGGAATTTCCATTTCTTTATTTATAATGTGAATCACCCTCTCTGGGAGAGAAGGCTCCCGACTTTTATTTCTTTCAATACAAGTTCTTAGTGGACACTGGAGATAGCAAAGCAAAACATTTCCCTCCCCAGCTATTGTTCTTACCTTCTCCCGCCACTGTTTCTTGTAAAAAGTGGCATCAATTAGAAAATAATCTACCGTGCCCAAATCTTCCCTCAGAAGTTTGAAAATTCGCTCATAGATTTTGTCGGAAATGTGGTCAGAAATAACAAGTTTTACTCTGCCTGATTTTTCAAGCTCTGCAGCTAGCTTCCTGGCAATGGTTGATTTCCCCGAGCCAGGAATTCCACAGAAAACTATTACACAGGGTCGTTCTAATACTCCAGCCAAGGCGCCAGCTATTATACCCGTATTTATGCATAGTGTCCTGGATTGGAAAAAGAGAGCCTACCAGGGCCCGGAAGGAATATTCAAGGTCTGTCGAACAACTCGCCCACTACCCCCCCTGCCTTTACATCTTTGATATGGGGCCTCTACATACGCCGTACCAGCGTCGGAGAAAGATAGGGAAATCGGAAAGCTATACCTGGCTGGTCTTGTCCTGTTTATGCTACAGTAAGAAGATATAATCATAATGATAAAAGGAGGGAACAATGGAAACAAAGCCCTGGCATCGTCACTATGACTACAATGTTCCTACTACAATTCGCTATCCCCGGCTGCCTGCTCAGGATATCCTTCAGATCTCAGCTGGTACAAATCCAGACAAACCAGCTCTGAATTTTTACGGTACTGAGATAACCTTCTGGGAGTTGCGCCATCAGGCGTTGCGCATGGCCAATGCGCTTGGTGCCATCGGGGTACAGAAAGGAGAAAGAGTAGGCCTTCATCTCCCTAACTGCCCCCAGTATGTCATTGCCTACCTGGCTACTCTATACTTAGGGGCTATCGTGGTGAATCTAAACGCCATGTACACCGCTGATGAACTCAAACCCATGATCAAAACCACTGGAATGACGACCCTGTTTACCTTTGATATTGTCCTTCCTGCAATTCGGACCGTTGCTCAAGAGGTGGACATTCCCCGGATAGTGGTCACTAAAGTAACCGATTATATAACGGGGATGGGTGTGAGCACACCTAAAGACCTGGAGTTGGAGGAGGGTTGGCACCATTTTTCAACACTCATGGATAACTCTTCTGACACGAGAGTTCCACGAGTCGAGATAGCCCCGGACGATCCTGCCCTGATTCAGTTTACTGGAGGAACTACCGGGATTCCCAAGGGAGCAGTGCTTACCCACGCCAACATAGTAGCTGCCACCTTACAGTGCTCCCTGTGGGGCAGTGCCACTATGCCTCTTATTCCTCCGGAGAGACGCTCCGTGCTGGCTGTGATACCCTATTTCCATGTGTATGGAAACATTGTAGCAATGAACTGGGCCATGGCCAATTGTGCTACCCAGATACTGGTTCCCCGGTTTGATTTCGATGAGTTGATGGGGCTCCTGGCCAATTTCGAAGAAATCACCTTTTTCCCCACTGTACCCACACTGATCACCATCCTCATCAACCACCCCAAGGCCACAGAGCTAAACCTGGCAAAGAAACTGGGTTTGTTGAACTCGGGAGCAGCGCCTATGCCTATGGAGCTTATCCAGCAGGTTCGCGACATGGGAATCTTCTTCAGCGAGGGATACGGCCTGACTGAGTCTACCTCGTTGGGAATTTCGAATCCAGTACTGGGCCTCAAGAAGGTCGGCAGCATCGGGGTCCCATTCCCTGATAATGATGTGCGTTTGGTGGATGTAGACAAAGGAGTGGAAGATGTGCCACAGGGAGAGCCTGGTGAAATCATAATGAAAGGACCCCTGATCATGAAGGAATACTGGAACAACCCCGAGGAAACAGCGAATCAACTCAGAGATGGATGGCTCCATACCGGAGATATCGCCACGGCGGACGAGGAAGGTTATATGTTCATAGTAGATCGCAAGAAGGACATGATTATTGCCGGCGGATTCAACATCTATCCCAGAGAGATCGATGAGGTGCTCTATCAGCACCCCAAGGTTATGGATGCGGTCGCTGTAGGCATACCTCACGAATACCGAGGGGAGACAATTAAGGCATATGTCGTTCTAAAACCGGGTCAGACGGCCACGGAAGACGAGATTATGGACTTCTGCAAACAGAAATTAGCGGCATATAAAACCCCAAAGCTCGTAGAGTTCAGGGACGCGCTTCCTAAGTCAGTCATAGGAAAGGTCCTTCGTAAGGTTCTCAGAGAGGAGGAAGAGAGAAAGCAAAAGGGTAGCACATCCTGATTGAACACGCGGGCGATGAGAACTTGAGTGCTAGCGACTTTCCTTTTCAACGGTGTATACTTAAAGACACAATTTGGTATAAGGGAGGAATATGGAAGACAGAGTTGCCATCTTTATAGATGGAAGCAATTTGTATCACGCTTTACAGAACAACTTCAAGCGACATGACCTCAACTTCGCCGAGTTTGCCCACAAGCTTTGTGGCTCAAGGCAGCTGTTCCGCGTTTATTATTATAATGTGCTCCAGGACCCAACCCGCTGGCCTGATGCCCATCGAGAGCAGCAAGAATTTCTCGACAGCTTGCGGAAGACCCCTTACCTGGAGGTTCGCCTGGGCACCACCAAGTTATCTCAGGGCGTGCCTGTGGAAAGGGGCATAGACATCATGTTAGCCACGGATTTGCTCCGTTTCGCCTGCGATGAGCTTTATGATATAGCAGTGCTGGTAAGTGGAGACTCCGATTTTGCTTATGCCCTTCAGGCAGCGAAGAATATCGGCAAGCATGTTGAAGTGGCTTATTTCGAAAGAAGTATATCCAAAGACCTTCTTGATGTCGCCGATTATTGCCAGCTCCTCAACCGAACTTTCTTCAAAGGCCTGTGGATAGGCAAACGCCCCATCAAATTCAGAAGAACAGCATAGGTCGCGAGGAAGGTTTGGGGTAAACCCAACTGGCTAAATCTATGATATACTGGTAGTCACTCAAACGGAGCAATTCATCCTGAGCCAATATCAGCAAGGAGCTATAATATAGCAAGAAATTAAGGAAGCGGTAAGTTTTTGCAGAAGGTACTGAACTCCAAATAGGTTAATTAGGTGGAGGAGGATATTGGCTTGATTTGAGAGAAGACAAAAGAAGGGGAAATCGCGCGGAGGTTATTATAATGCCAGATATTGAGCTTAGGAAGATACAGCCGAATCGATTGAATCCCCGCCTTGAATTCACGAAGGCAGGCTTGGATGAACTCTCTGACAGCATTAAACAGGTAGGGTTGCTTGAGCCTATTATTGTCCGTCCCAGAGGTGATACCAGAGGTGATAATACTTATGAGGTGGTAGTGGGAGAACGGCGCTATAGAGCGGCACAGCAAGCGGGGTTAGATACCGTGCCAGTCACCATCCGAGATTACACAGACAACGAGGTAATGGAACTAAACCTAATCGAGAATATCCAGCGAGAGGATTTGAGTGCTGTTGAAAAGGCTAGAGTATGTAAGCAACTTCGTGATAGATTCCCAGAAAAATATCCAACGTGGGGGAAGGTAGCAGATAAAGTTGGTGTCGACTCTGAGACAGTCAAATTGTGGGTTCGAACCCTCGGTTTACCAGAAGAAATACAGAGACAAGTCGCCCCAAGAGAGATTAGGAGAACTCCCCCCGGGAAAATCGATTATCAAACTGCCCTCCATATTGTAGAAAAAGTAGAGAAACCGGAAAGGCAAATCGAGATAGCCAAAGAATTGGCTGAACGGCATGTTCCCCAACGAGCTGCCAGACAAGTAATAAAAGAAGCTGTTAGAGAGCCTCAAAAAACTGTGCAGGCGGTTTTTCGAGAAGTAGTGGAGGAGGCCCCCATATTGCTTCCCTTTTCCTGGAAGCATGCCCATGATATCGTAGGAGGAATAAAAACGCAGACCTCAAGGAAAGCGAAAGACCCAAGGCTCCAGCCAGGTGCGACCGTGCGGGCACAGGTTACCCACTTCGCCGACCTAGAGGTAACAGATGTCTATCGAAAGAAACTGGGAGACTTCGATGACGAGGACCTGAGGCAGGAGGGTGGCTACACCCTAGATGAATTCAAAGAGGTCTGGAAGGCCCTTCACGGTGAATGGAATCCCATCGAAACAGTCTATGTCATCAGATTCAGGGTCGCTAGAGTAGTCGGAGAGCCTGATAGTTCCGGTTAGGTACAAAACTGAGGAGGCACTTCAATGGAACGAAAACCAAGGGTCTATTGGTTCAAAGGTAAAAAGGGTCAGAAAGATATCCTGATCTTTGATGCTGGTCACGAACTGGGATCCATCTATGTCTATGAACTCAAAGAAAGCCTATTGGCAAGTCAATTAGAAAGCCAAATTCAGAAATATGGGTATTTTCAGGCTTGGGACATAAGCCCGTCACGTGATGTTCCTTAGCAAGTGGGATAGCATGGCGGCCTATCAGCATAAAAAGGTACTCATAGTTGTAAAAACCTATCCAACTCCAGCGAGGAGGGGTGTTGAAGTATCCTGCACTGCTGGCATCACTGAAGATGGGAAATGGATAAGACTCTTTCCCCTGCCATTCAGATTCTTGCAAAGCGAGAGGCAATTCAAGAAATATCAGTGGATTGAGGTAGCTGTGACGAAAGCTCCCGACCCTAGGTCAGAAAGTTATATCGTGGATTTGGACTCCATAACGGTCTTGAGCGGTCCTTTGCCTATTTCCCATGCTTGGCAAGCTCGGAAAGATATAGTTCTGCCATTACTGGCTCCCTCACTTTGTCACCTTGCTAGAATGCGTAAGGAAACAGGCACAACGCTGGGCATTTTTAAGCCGAAAGAAATAAAAGAGTTCATCATAGAGCCAGAAGAACCATCTGATTGGACTGAAGAAGAATTAGCCATACTCTCACAAGAATCCATGTTCGATAGAAAATCGCTCAGGTTATTAGAAAAGATACCTTACAGATTTATGTATTCATTTGTGTGCAATGACCCTGAGTGCAGAGGGCATCGATTATCTGTTGCAGACTGGGAAATCGGTCAGGCGTACCGGAGTTGGAGACGGCGCTATGGTAATCAGTGGGAGCAGCCTTTCCGACAACGATTTGAAGAGGAGATGATTCACAAATATGAAACCTATTTCTATGTAGGGACGCTTAGGGCGCACCCGGATAGATGGATTATAATTGGGGTATTCTACCCACCACAGTCAACTTAGAGCAACTTTAGTGGAGGTTTGAACTCGGCGTGAACGAAAGTGATTGGTTAGAACAGCCAAGCGCAGAGTTGTGGGAAGCAAGGAGATCCTGGTTCGACCAACTGAGCGAGTCAATCGCTGGCGCAGGATCCTACATCGTTAGCGAACAAGCTTGCGCGCTAATAGGTGAGGTGCAGACAGCGTTCTGTGCTGGCGCTTGGATTGCTGTCCTCGTGCTGGCAATGGCCGTGGTCGATGCCCAACTTCGGGAAACTGAATTGCCCGGGTTTACGGGAAATACCAAACAGCTTTTGGATACCGCTCGAGCAGATCCTGAGTTGCAGAGGCTTCGTGAGAAACGGAATGCCATCATTCACGTAGAACCCGAGAATCCAGCGATTACAGTGGATCAACAATGGGCTAATCGTGCTGAGCTGGAGCAAGAGGCTAAGCAAGCTGTAAGGCTCATGTTCGAAGCTTTCTACATTGGCCCATGGGTATGACATGAATGTTATAGTTCCTCAAGTGACTTGAGAGGTTATTTCGGAGTTGAGGCCGATTTCGCAACTTCCTAATTCATCTCTATTATTTGGCATATTTCACTCCCCCTCCTACTTAACTTGAGAAGTCGCCTTCCTACGCTTTGTTTTCAGCTTCGCTTATTTCTTTTCCTTCTTCTTCGGTTTCTTCTTTTTTTCTTATCCCTGTCCCTTTATCTCCTCCGCCCTCTTAGATACAGCATCCTTATATACCCTTGCCAGGCTCTTGCCATGCTTGGGCATCCTCGCCTTTTCCTTCGCCCGCCGCTTTCCCCTCCTATCCTGTCTGGTTTCCCTCATGAGTTACCACTTGACCTCGTATGAGCCGAGGATGAAATCCAGGTCCTTCTGAAGGGATGAAATGCCCTCCTGGGAGAGGAGTCTTTCATCCAGATCGATCATCAATTTCGTTTCGCCCCCTGGTAATTCGATAATCTCGGCACTGCCGCACTTTTCCTCCCTAGCCTTAAACACCATGGTAACCCGGGATTGCGTTGAACCACTGGGAAGACCGTAGGTCTGCACCTTCGCTTCTTCCACCATAATCCCCCGCTTTTGAACCATATCCCCTATTTCGTCACGAAGCATCTCAAGGTTTATCCCGCTGTAACTTTTCTTGATTTGTATAGTCACTTTACCTCCTGTGGCATATTATACCATTTCCATCTCCCCTAAACCCACCCGGATACGCAGGTAATCTCCCAAAGCAAAACTCAAAAATTAAAAGGCAAGAATAAGTCAGAAGTCAAAGATCAAAATGAGGAAGGTTTTTACATTATTAATTTGTCATTTTGACTTTTTATCTTTGATTTTTGAATTTGTTCAGGGCTTCCCGGCAATGACAAGAGGGGCACTCCCCGCAATGACAGGGAAAGAGGCTATATCATTTGTCATATAAACGGGCATATCCTTTACCGCATTTAATATTTATCTGCTATAATACGTAGCAATCATGAAAAGAGAGCTTATGAAAATTCTGGCGTGTCCGGTATGCAAGGGGGATTTGAAGCTTAATGTGGAGAAGGAAGAGGATGGTGAGATAATTACCGGCTCCCTATATTGCCCCAAATGCCAGCATTCCTATCCTATCGTGGACACAATTCCCAACTTGCTGCCGCCAGACTTCGCGGAAAAGAAGGATTGACTTTACACCAGAAATTCTTCAAATTTCCGGGCTTCCCTTTATTCTCAAGGGGTATAAACCACGCCACTCGTAGGTGATTCCCAAACTTCCACATATGCCAATGTAGCTGATGAACCGGAAACACGAGACTTGAGCTCATCATATATTGTAGCAGCAATGTTTTCACAGGAAGGTTCAATCTCGGTGAATGGGGGCACATCATTGAGACAGATGTGGTCGAAGGAAGCCAGAATTTCCCTCAGATAACGCTTTAGCTGAGCAAAATCATAGGCTAAACCAGCCTCATCGAGTTCCTCCGCTTGCAGGCGAGCTATCACCTTAAAGCGATGACCATGCAAATTTTCACATTTACCGCGATATTTGCGGAGGTAGTGCGCGGCATCAAAGTGTTCTTCCACGAATAGCTGGTACATTCAGTCCCCCGATGTCCATTTTCGCACTCCGGCCCGTCCCTCCGCAACCTCAGCCAGTTCACTAATTCCCCTGTCCAGTTCAGGATGAATTAACTGTGGGGTAATTTCAGCTAACGGTATAAGCACAAAGGCTCTTTCCGCCAGCCGGGGATGCGGTATAGTCAACTTGTCGGTCCTGATAACCTCACGACCATAAAAGAGGATGTCTATATCTATAAGGCGCGGTGAGTTGGGAAAACTTTCTACCCTGCCCATTTTTGCCTCAATATCCTTGACAAAGTGAAGAAGCTCCCAAGGGTTCAAGGCGGTGGTGACTTGACATACCATATTAAGAAACAGCGGTTGCTCTTTATAGCCTATCGGCTCAGTTTCATAAATGGAGGAAACCTTTTCAATATCTACTCTCCTAGAAAGCAATGCCACAGCCTTGTTCAAGTTTGCCATTCTATCCCCCAGGTTTGAGCCAAGACAAAGATGAGCAATAGCCAACTTACCGCCATCCTCTAACAATGGCATCGCTTATCTTACAAACGCGTGCCATCTCCTTTACATCATGCACCCTAACCATATCAACACCCTTGGCTATGCCGAGAGCTATAGTAGCCGCCGTCCCCTCCAAACGTCGGTCAGCAGGTGGAACAAATGCCATCCCCTGCGACCTTTGTTCCGGAGTCAAATCAAGCGTCCATCCTATTACCGACTTACGGGAGCTACCCAAAAGGACTGGCCTGCCCAGCGTCTTAAGCTCTTCCAGTCGCTGTAGAATCTCCAGATTCTGCTCCTGTGTCTTACCGAAACCGATGCCGGGATCAACAATGATATTTTCGCGAGGCATGCCTGCAGAGAGAGCTTGCTCAATAGCTTTCTGCAAATCAGCGATAACCACGGAGATAATATCGGGAAAGATAACATCGTGGTGAAGTGAAATATCTCGCTGATTGCTCATCAGAATAATTGGTATTTCCCTCCGCGCTGCTAACTCAGCCAGTCGAGGCTCCTTCTTCAATCCCCAGATATCATTTATCATGTTGGCCCCAGCATCCAGCGATTCACGAGCTACCTGGAGCTTATAAGTATCGATGCTTAACGGTATTGATATCTCTTTGCGCAGCTTTTGCAGGACAGGGATTACCCGGCGTAATTCTTCATCAAGTGAAAGATGAGCAGCACTGGGGCGAGTGGATTCTCCACCTACGTCAATTATGTCTGCTCCATCAGCCACTAACTGCCTCGCCTTAAGTAAGGCAACGTCCCCATTTTCTAATCCATCCCCGGAGAAGGAGTCTGGAGAAAGATTTATGATCCCCATGATATAGGTCCGCTTGCCCCAATAAAAGGTAGCCTCGCCACAATGAGTGGGAGCAGGCTCCGCTACCTTACTATTC
>Ga0307433_1000539_pt1 | contig 28444 bp, 22 predicted proteins | sample SalMarWE160210MG_FD_202166 | JGI IMG/M metagenome (GOLD analysis project Ga0307433, IMG submission 202166) | Salt marsh sediment microbial communities from the Plum Island Ecosystem LTER, Massachusetts, United States - WE1603-210 | ecosystem: Environmental > Aquatic > Marine > Intertidal zone >... | reverse complement strand
CCAACTCCGACGTTTAGACACTTCTCATAACTTTCTAACTCCGTGGTCGTTCCACCGCAATCTACGCCCTCACTTCCACAACTAGGGCAAGGCACAGTGGATGAAGCTACAGTTTCTTTAGTCCAGATCTTATCACAGCAAGAGCCGTCACAGCAGAATTCGGTATTAGGGTCGCAACATTCGTCCCCGCATTTATCCACACACTCGCCATTTATACAGCATTTGTCAGGGTCGCCGCCGCAGAACTTGCATACGCCATCTATGCAACTTTCACACTTGTTAGGGTCGCAACAATGCCATTGACAGCAAGGCTGATTAGGACCACAGCAATAAGGATGATCTTTATCTGTACAACGTCTTTAACTTTTCAAAGAGCAGGTGTGAGTTCCGTTCCCCCCACCATGAATCGCTACTGGTTCAACTCGTCAGGCCAGATAGCCTGATGAGACTATTTGCTATGGCTATTTACCTTTTTATTTAATAGCAAGCAAAGGCTTACAATCAACACTTTTCTTACTTATTTGGCTCTGCAATGGGGACAAGATTGCCTTTGCTGAAACGAAACTCGGCCTTTTTTATGTTGTCGCTAACAAGCGTATCTTCTTCAAGTCCAAGATTCTTGATGGTAAACGTATCTTCCAGCAAGGGCTTATTTATACCGGTGGTTTCAATAGTAATTTCCGAGGTGATTGTAATTTCACCTTTATTATTTCGTTGCTCTTTCTTAACAGCTTTGGGGATGTATATTTCTCCGATTTTTTTGTAAGTATATTCCTTCAAATCTGTCCTTACGCCGTCATGGTTGGTCGTCTCTGTTCTTAAGGCATTAAAGCTGACTGCCTCATCTACCTCAAGCATTGAACGGATGTAGTAGTCTCCTCCGCCACTCCAGGTAGTTAGAATACGGTATTTAACTCCCTTATCAGTATTTAAGGAGCTTATCTCTATATTAGGGTACCTTCCGACGCGAACATTTCCGTTATCAAGAAAGTGTTTACGTACTTTCAGGAGCGATTCCCAAAGTTTTATGCCACCTTCTCCGCTGGAGTCAAAAAATACGCGAGGATCGCGAACAAATCCTTTTACATTCTCATTCTGGGGTGATTCGATAAAAACCATTTTGCCGGGCGGACCTTTTTGTGATTTTGAATGGAATTTACCATCTGTTAGGTACCACATATAGGATTCGGGAGTCAAAATTGTTCTGGTTCTAGCGGGTCTGCCTTTGTATTTGTCTGGCGGGATAATTTGATTCAAATCAACTGCTTTATACTGCATGGTTGGCTCGACTTTTGAATATAGTTTATCGTTGCGCATATCAACGGCAAATTCGGCAACAGTTTTGTTTTCTCTACATATATGTTTAGAATTACTCGCAATACTGTCTGGATATACCCCGTAGGATTGTTCGGCGGCTTTTGGCCCATAATAATGGCTCATTTCGTGTATATTCATCTGGCCTTGCCATGTGGAAATCCCTTCGTAATTTGCCTTTGCCCTCAACGCGATTAGTTCTAAAATATCAGCATAATTTGCCTCCGGCACTGACTGCCATTGCTGCTCGTCTGCCCCAGTAACTTTCTGTGAAATTGTCAAAGAAAAAAGCAAAGTTATAATGCAGAATGGTATGACCTTAAATTTAATATTCACTTTATCACCTTTTTATTATATCAAAATATTTTTTCTGATTACGTCAAATTCGATCAACATAATCACGGACAACTACAATCATATGCTTCTACAACTACAGCGTCATCATATGGTACACAATCCTGACAATACATCGGGAGTGGAGTAGTATCTATACAATTATCATAGGTAAATTCTTCGCCCGGACTACACTCTTGAAACCAATGTTTAGCCCCCTCTTTACATTTCCGCCACGCATAGCAAGGAACCTCACTCAGAATGTAATCACAGGGTGTACCACCACACTCAGACCAGCAAAAGTGAGTTACTCCAACCGTCCACGATTTCATTTTATCTGCACAACCCGCCGAAGGGCCAGGCGGATCACACCCGCATTCATTATTCCATGCTTCGCAATTACCAGTTGTAGATGACTTGCAACAATCTTTGCATTCCCCATTCAAACAACATTTTTTCGGGTCACCGCCGCATGGTTTGCACAAGCCATCCACGCAGGTCTCACACTTGTTAGGGTCACAACAATTTCCATTACAGCAGGTTTTACCGGAATCGCAGCAATAAGGGACCTAAATCTGTACACAGTCGTTTTTGAACTTTTCAAAGAGCAGGTGTAAGTTTTATTGCCCCACCGTGAACCAGTAGCGGTTCAGGGCCAATTCTAACTTGTCAGGCCGGATAGCATGAGGAGACTAATGGCTGCGGCTATCTGACTGGCGCTTTAATAACCACTCTCTTCCAACGTTCAAGGCATCATCAATACCCATATAACCGCTTTGTTCAATTGTGAGAATTGCCTTACTGATATCATCTATGAACCGCGTACCCGTCGGTACGAATACCTTAAAATCATCCGGAGATAAATTCACTCTCAGCTCTACCTTCTCCATTACATATTTTGTTTCTTTGCTAATTTTGCCATCTTTATCAAAACTTCGCTCTATGTACAAAAAAGGATGCGGTATCCCATTGACATCTTTGTAATTATCTGCGATGGTTTCCCAAACAAGACGTCCATCGGCTGAATGCCGCTGAGTACGGCGAAAACGATATCCCAGCGATGGGTCACAATCTATCCTTTCTTTAGGCGCGTTTTCCCCCCTTCTGACAAATTCAATCCGCAACAAGGGTTTGCCACCCGAATTGATTTTAGTCAAGGTTGCATTTACATCCTCTGGTATTAATCTCTCCTCGATTATCCCCAAAGATGTGAACATGAACACAGCAGTGCGACCTGGCCTTTTCCATAGACCCAAATCCATCGGTTGGTTTGGAGCATTCCCATCACTAATTTCCATATCATAATCACCTTGCATAAGAAAGGTCCTTGACTTTGGGAAATTTATTTTCTGTTCCGGAGGCAATTGGTGTTCTTTTAACAACTTATCTATATCTCTTAATTCCGTCAGTGACATTTTGACTCTGTCACCCACACGGTCTAAAAGCATATCTACCTTTTTTCTACGCCCGCTGGTTTGAGCTTGATGAATCTTATAATAAATAGTATCTTTGTTAAAAGGGGGCGCTTCATTGGAATTAGATTCTTCAATATAAACTAAGTGAGCCGTAGTTGTGGAATCTCGACTATCTGTTACAATCTGGCGAAGTTCAGGCAATGTAATTGCTGGCCCCTGTGCCCTTGCCAATGCAGCAGAACATATTACAAATAACAGTTGAAGAACTATTTTTCGTTCTAAGGTATACATTTTTCATTCTCCTTATTTCTTATATAATTTATACATAATTTTAAATCTTATTTTTATCCAGGAGGGCAGCATCCACATAAGACTCTGGGAGCTTTTTTAATCTCAATCGCAGGCCCTGCCCCACATTCCGAACCTGACTCACACGCGCCTTCTTTGCACGGGTACGTAATATATTTATAGCACACGTTCCAGCCAGTTTGTACGCATTCGGTGCCATCGGGGCAGTCGTCACCATAAATTCCTCCTTCAGCGCAATGCCAGTGCCATTCTTTCTTGCGTATACCCGAACATGTGTGGTCGGAACACGAGCATTCAATCAATACTGTTGTTTCCCACATGGGCCCACAGCAGCATCTAATACACACACCATCTACGCAGCATTTATGGTCTGGGCAGCAGTTGCCATTGCAACAGAACTCGTTTGGTTCGCAGCAAGTGCCATTGCAACACTCGTGATTAGGGTCGCAGCAATAAGGCGAATTTGCATCTGAACAACATATCTTATTCGTGTCGCCGCCGCATGGTAAGCACGAGCCATCCACACAGGTCTCACACTTGTTAGGGTCACAACAAAGCCAATTACAGCAATCTTGATCAGAGTTGCAGCAATAAGGAACATACTTATCATAACCAGCATAATAATAAGTACAGCATTGTTGGCCCGCATTGCAACATTGGCTATCGTCTTTGGCTATGCAGCAGAACTGGGTATTAGGGTCACATTTGTATTCGCATTCTTTGGTGATGGGACTACAGTGATAGCATTGGCTTTTATCGCAACAACTGCCGTGACAACAGGTCATGTTAGGGTCGCCGCCGCAGAACTTGCACGTGTCACCTATGCAGTCTTTACATTCGTCACGGTCGCAACACTGTCCGTTACTACAGCAGGTCCTGTTAGGGTCCCCCCAGCATGGTAAGCATGCTTTTCTTCCGTCACCCACAGGCGTACATTCTTCACAAGTGGCGTCATCACAATCCCATACACAATCACCCTCGCTGTTCCGCTTTTGGCAATCCGGACAACTACCGTTTTAAACTTGTCAAAGAACAGGTATGGCTTCCATTCCCCCACTATAACTCGCCAGACCGGCGCCTGAGGAGACTATTTGCTGCGGCGGTTTGGTTTTTTAGAAGGACAACGTTCAGGAGTACAATACCATTTAACGTTCTTTCGACCGAAGGTCTGTCACTTTATAACCCTCAGGAGGATTGAATTTAAATACCTCATCGGGAATCACAGGATTTAACTCGACTTTCTCAATCCTATAAACCGATTTCTTTTTGAAATCGCCATTGAAATCATATTCTATTTCAGTTATGTTATGAGGAAATCCCTGCGAATCAAAGTTGTTGCACTCCCTAACATGTAGAACCTTTCCCGTCGTATGTATGCAGGCCCTCACATAATAAACTCGTGAATAATCATTTCTATCACATATCATAATATTTCCACATGGCTTTTTATCAGATTTGATCTCAATCTGATCTCTTGTCCCAATGTTATTTGGGTCAGGGCTAATCACAAGATGAACATCATCTGCTAAAAGACCTGTTTTTCTCAGTTTCTCCATTTTGTTCGGGTCCGGTACAAAAACCGGCTCTAACATTGTCCCTTTGTTAACACCGAGAAGTCTTTGAAAAAAAGAAGCTAATCTGGCAAATTTAATAAAATCACTTCTTGCTGGCATTGATTTTTCGTCATTTGCTATTTGTGCATATTTCATCTTATGAAAATACCTAAAGCTGGTATAATCGCCCTTGCGTTTGTCTCCTGAATTTACATGGGTCATTTCATAAGGCGTATTCGGTCCAAGTATTACTTCCGGCCGGACGCGCTCGTGAGGCGTGCCTTCCAGCAGTACCATCTTCGGCCAACCAAGTACCTCATCTATCCGCTGACGATGGCCATCTATTCTAATCCTTTGTTTTATCTTGCGACCGACTTCTTGTTCCTTGAGCGTTCTTTCAACATTTTTCTGAACAGTTCTATTTCGTATCTCAAGATTCTTAGGAGAAAGATTTTCTTTCGGCCCTTCCGATCTTTCGAAAACATCTTCAAACATCTTGCGGATTTCATCTTCAGACATCGGCGGTTCTGTTATCTCCTTGTAAAGGGTAACATCTATCCTGTGAATGGGCTCCTTCCAAGCGGCCGCTGCCATTTTTTGGGCCTGCTCCTCGGTTAGAAGATTTTCTGATACGGCCTTATTGCAAAAGGCGAACAAAAGTAAAACGGAAGCGATAATTCTTATATTAATTTTCATTTTTTAAACTCCTTCAAACAGGTTCTGTCTTGAAATATTATTCCTATTCATTCAACACTGCACGTGCCACCCTTATCTCCGTTAGGATCAACAATATCAGCCTCCACGGGATATATAGAAACGCCTTCGGTACACTTATTGATAAACTCACAGATGCCATTCGGGTAAGCACAGGTAAAATAATTCGCTGCAAAACATGTTGCACAACCAAGTCGGCTTATCATACATGGAATAGCGCAAACAATAATTGCTGCCTCGCTGCAATTTTCAAAGTGATCGTTCCATTCTTCCGTACACTGATAACAATATCCTACTGGATAATCTTCTATAGTTGGATTATTGCACCATCCAGTTGACGTGGCTGCTTCCCATTTTTGGAAGCTCGGTATAATCGTTACGTGCCCCATACAACCAGCAAGCCAAGGTTCACAATCATGGCAGGTCTCTATGTATGGAGGGACAGTCTTGATTTTCCAGCATTCGGATTTGCACACACCATTACAGCAATACTCATCTGGCCCGCAGCAGTCTCCTTGACAGCAGGTTTGCTCATCATTGCAGCAGCAATAAGGGACCTAAATCTGTACACAGTCGTTTTTGAACTTTTCAAAGAGCAGGTGTGGCTTCCGTTCCCCTACCAGGAATCGCTGCTGGTTCAACTCGTCAGGGCGAGACTATTTGTTGCAGCTATTCAATTTCTGTTAGCGGAACAATGTTTAGGAATTATAATAACTTTTAAGGCTTCTTTGACCGCGAGTCTATCACTTTGTAACCTTCAAGGGGATTGAGTTTAAATACTTCATTAGGTATCACAGGATTCAATTCGACTTTTTCGATTCTGTAAACTGACTTCTCCTTGAGATTACCATCTTTATCATATTTTATTTCAGTTACATTATGAGGAAATCCTTTTGAGTCAAAATCGTTGCACTCTCTAATGTACATAATCTTATTTGTTGTCGAAGAGCGACCTTCAATACGATAAACACGAGAGTAGTCTTTTCTATCACATATTAAAACAGCCGTAGAGAAATGGTTAGGATCACCCATTTTTATTATATCCCTTGTATCGGGAGCGTTTGGGTCAGGGCGGATACCAATTCTATTTACGACCTTATTTCTTTTTGCTCCCCGCATAGATTTTCCTACTTCTATAGTGGTAAGGCCGGTTCTGGCAAGCTCCGCCATCTTGTTCGGGTCGGGAATATAATTTAGCGATTTTGGAGTGCCACCTTGGTTTATACCAAGAAAGAATCTCAAGGGCCTCGCTATTAGGATTGGCACACCCACAAACTGGGCGATAGTTTCTTTAGTCCACATTGTTGTACAGACAAAAACCGCATTTATGTCGCCTGCATAGTGATAGCTGACAAAATCTCCTGTATTTGCATCTTTAGTATTGATAAAGGTATCAACGAAAGGCATATCCGGCCCAAGTGGTTCGTTCGACCTGACTTTTACCATGTCAATTCGTTGCTCATCATCCGATATCCATACCCGACATTTTGCCTTACGAGGGTATTTTTGGTCTTCTACCCAGTTTTCGAAGTTTCTCTCTATAGTTTTATTGCGCCTTTCAATTTCATAAGGCTTAAGTTCATCAAGTGAACGTCCCTTGAATTCTCTATCAGCAGATTTCTCGGCTCTCTTGCGAAGCTGCTCGATTGGTTCCGGCGCTAGCATATAATCTTTGAAGTAAGTAACATCTATGCTTTTAATTGGTTCTTTCCAGGCAGCAGCCGCTAATTTTTGTACTTGCTCTTCTGTAGGAATACCACTGGTTTTTTCTGCGCCGTATATATAGCCACAAGCGAAAACCACCAAAATCAAAATATTCAACCTTTTCATAGTAACTCCTTTTTCTAAAATCATTATAGAATGAGGAGACTATTTGCTATGGCTATTTGCCTTTTTGTTAGCGCAAAACAATGTTCAGGAATACAATATCATTTAAGGTTTCTTCGACCGAGGGTCTGTTATTTTATAGCCCTCAGGAGGATTGAATTTAAATATCTCGTCTGGTATCGAAGGGTTTAGCTTGACTTTTTCAATTCTGTAAACCGATTTCTCTTTAAAATTTCCATCTTTATCATATTTTATTTCTGTTACATTATGTGGAAATCCCTGTGAGTCAAAATTGCTGCACTCTCTAATATACATAATCTGATGCGTTGTTGGGAAGCGACCTTCGGTACGATAAACACGGGAGTAGTCTTTTCTATCACATGTTAAAACAACCGTGGGAAAATAGTTGGGGTCACCCATTTCTATTATATCCCTTGTGCCTGGAGCATCTGGGTCAGGGCGGATACTAATTCTATTTACTACCTTATTTCCTTTTGCTTTCGCTCCTCTTACAGGTTTTATACCGACAAGGCCGGTTCTGGCAAGCTCCGCCATCTTGTTCGGTTCGGGAATATAATTTAGCAATGTTGGAGTACTACCTTGATCTGTTCCAAGAAAAAGTTGTAAGCCTAACGCCGTTGTGAGAGGTAACCCTGCAAATTGTGCGATGGTTTCTTTAGTCCACATTGTTGTACAGACAAAAACCGCATTCATATCACCTGCATAGTGATAGCTGACAAAATCTCCTGTATTTGCATCCTTGGCGTTAATAAAAGTATCAACAAAAGGCATATCCGGCCCAAGTGGTTCGTTCGGACCGACTTTTACCATGTCAATTCGTTGCTCATCATCCGATATCCATACCCGACTCCTTGCCTTACGAGGGAACTTCTGGCCCTCAACCCAATTTTTAAAGTTTGCCTCTATCATTTTATTGCGCATTTCAATTTCATAGGGGGCAAGCTCATCAAGTGAACGGCCCTTGAATTCTTTATCAGCAGATTCCTCGACTCTCTTGCGAATCTGCTCGATGGACTCTGGAACCCCAGTATAATCTTTGTAGAAAGTAACATCTATGCTTTTAATTGGTTCTTTCCAGGCAGCGGCCGCTAATTTTTGTACCTGTTCTTCTGTAGGAATACCACTGGTTTTTTCTGCGCCGTATATATAGCCACAAGCAAAAACCACCAAAATCAAAATACTCAACCTTTTCATAGTAACTCCTTTTTTTCAAATCAGCTTAAAACGAAATTCTTAATACTCTATCATTTAGAACTACGGACAGCCAAAACTTGAAAATGCTGGTTTTTTTTCCGGTATGCCATAACTAAAAGGGTTCCTTTCGCAGGTTTCGACAAAATCACAGATTCCACATGGGCCACCACAACAATCGATTCCCGCAAGGCAGTTACCACACGTAGCGGGGTCAAAACCACTAATGGCACATTCAACTACGCACCACGCCCCTTGTGCAGCGCACCAAAGCATCTTGGTAACATCCCAGGTTATCTTGCATTGATACTTATGTCCTACCGTTTGCAATGTATTAGTACATTCACAATGCTCACCTTGGCCAACTCCGACATTTGAACACTTCGCATAACTTTCTATCTCTGTGGTCGTTCCATCGCACATGGGGGGATCACCAACAACATAACTACAACTACTACAAGGCACCGTGTATGAATTTATCGTTTCTTTAGTCCAAACCTTATCACAGCAAGAGCCATCACAGCACTTCTGATTTGGGTCGCCACCACAAACTTTACACTCACCATCTACGCAGGTTTTACAATCGCAAGGGTCGCAACATTCTCCTTCACAGCAGGTTTGATCCTTATTGCAGCAGTAATGAGGGTCTTTATCAGGACAGCATTTTTTTTTCGGGTCGCCGCCGCATGGTTTGCACGAGCCATCCACACAGGTCTCACACTTGTTAGGGTCGCAACAATGCCATTGACAGCAAGGCTGATTAGGACCACAGCAATAAGGAGCAAGCATATCGTTATAATAATAATCTGTACAGCAATTTTGGCCCGCACCACAGCATGGTCCGCCTGCACAGCAGGACTCGGTAGGGTCGCATCTGTTTTCGCATTCTTTGGTGATGGGACTACAGTGATAGCACTGGTCTTTGTCGCAACAACTGCCGTGACAACAGGTCATGTTAGGGTCGCCGCCGCAGAACTTGCACGTGTCACCTATACAGTCTTTACATTCGTCACGGTCGCAACACCGTCCGTTACTACAGCAGGTCCTGTTAGGGTCCCCCCAGCATGGTAAGCATGCTTTTCTTCCGTCACCCACAGGCGTACATTTTTCACAAGTGGCGTCCTCACAATCCCATACACAATCACCCTCGCTGTTCCGCTTTTGGCAATCCGGACAATCACCACTAGGATAGCCATCCGCTACAACTTGGCTCGGCAGGACAAACAATAATAACAAATAAACCATAGAGATTATCAATAATTTTACCCTCATTTAACTTGTCCTTTCAACTCTTCAATTTTGGCCTTTACAGTTTCTATACGTGGGTTATTCGGGTTAGCTGTCTCTATAAATGCTCTATAAATTTGTGCTGCTGAATCTGCTTCGCCCATTTTTTCGTAGGTCTGGCCTAAATCATATAATACATCAATTCGCCTTGGGTCCTCCGGTCTTTTCTCAAGGAATAGTTCAAAGTACATGGCCGCCTCAGCCCACTCGCCTTTTTGCAACAATGGCTCAGCCAATCTCAGGCAGGAATGTCCAACCAGCGAACAATCCGGATATTTCTCTATAACCGCCTTATAAGCCTGCTCTATTAGCGGATTAACTTCCGATTCCGGTATATTGTTTGAGTACCGCCATTTCTCGTAACATTCGCCTATTAAGCACTGGGCACTACAGGCGTATATGAAATTAGGACAATCATTAATTAATTGTTGCCAGTATTGTATGGCCTTTTCATATTCACCTGTTTTTCGGCAGCAAGCAGCCACAAAATAGTACGCGTGCTGGACAACAACTGGCTTGGATTCGGGCAGATGTATTGTTATTTTATCCCAGACCGATGCGGCCCTTGCAAAATTGATTTTGGCTTGGTCGGCCAGGCCCTGGTTTTCATACTCAAGGGCTTTGTTATAGTATTCTACCGTTCCAATCGTGAAAACCATCTTAGCCAAATCCGGGTGGTCGTTGAAATCGGCTATTAGATTATCGAGCGCCTGCAGGGCCTCATCGTGTTCTCCTGACCTTATAAGCGAAAAGATATCCGCTGCTGGAGTTCCAATCTGAATCAATTCGGAATACTTGCTGTCCGGCCATCTCTGTAGAATCTCTTGGTATATGTCTTTTGTCATTTCAAACGAATTTACATCCTGGTATCTCTGCGCCATCCAGTAAAGCGTCTCTGCCAAGTCCGGATTATCATTGAAATCAGTAATCATTTCATCAAGTGCCGGTTCAGCATCATTTACGTCCCCCTGCTCAACAAGGCCGCCGACGGTTACTCTTGCTCTACCCAGCTCTGCCTGTTCTGCCCAGGGGCTATCAGGACAGCAATCTATTACTCGCTGATAGATGCTGCTCGCATCTTTTATCTTGACCATCCATTCACATTCTTTTGCAATATTGAAAAGCGCTACCGCCAAATCAGGATGGTCATTAAAATCAGCTATCAGTTTATCAACGGCCTCTTCGAGCTGGTCGAGTTTTCCCCGGTTGATAAGAGAAAGCGCATTTGCCTTTGAAAGGCCGAACTTTGCTTCACCGACCCAGGTGCTGTCGGGATAATTCTGCATTATCTGCTGGTAGGTGCTTTTTGCCTCGTTGTATTCTCTTGACCATCGATATCTTTCTGCAATCCAGTAAAGCGTCTCCGGGAAATCCGGATGGCCGGAAAAGTCGGCAATCAGTTGAGCGAGGGCTTCTTTGGATCGGCTGTAGTCACATAACATGATAGTAGACAGCACCTCTGCCCTTGCAATACCTAACTCTGCTTTGCTGGCCCAGGGGCTGTCAGGATGGTTCTGTACTATTTGCTGATAGGTGTCGTTTGCATCTTCCATCTTGAGCCGCCATTCAAGCTGTCTTGCAATCTCGTAGAGCGCCTCCGGCAGATCCGGATGGCCGGGAAAATCGGCAATCAAGTTCTGTGTTTGCGCCATCGCCTCAGAGAAATTATTCTGCTGGATTATGGAGATGATATTTGACATTTGCTCCGTAAGGAGTCCCGTGGACTGCTCAATTCCGCCACTCGTCTGGGCGTAGGCGCCAGCCGTAGCCTGATTTGTTTGGTGGACAAGTTCAGATGATGCGTACGCAATGCAAAGGATGGCTATTATGGAAATAATGAAGCTGAAAACGATGAAATATCTGGGCATGATTTTTCTCGCCATTTCCTGTCCCTTTCAAAGCAGTTTTAAATTTTACCGCACTTTACGAATACTCTACGATAAATGCTACACGCCCCCCTGTCGGTGTCAACAAAAAAATTGAAGAAATTAAAGAAAATTCAAGAATTTTTATTCTTTTGGTATGAAAATTTCAGGGGGAATAGAATATTAGGGTTTTAACTGTTCTATATTTGTACGTTTTGCCTTAGGACGTTTAGCTTTGCCCGGATTTCCTCAGCCATTTTGCTGTTCGGAAAATCGTTGATAATTCGCTGGCCGATATCGAGGGCTTCATCCCATCGCTTTTCGATGACGGCGGTGGTAAATTGCATGCCGAGATTGTGCAGTTTTGACCTGAAGGCATCGCTGGCTGCCTCCCGCAGAGCCGAACCTTCATTGGGAGTCAGGTACAGGTCAAGCTCTTTCAGTAGCTCCAGACTGAGGTCTGTATCTTTGCGTTGTACAGCATTGTCCCACTCATTGAGCAATTCTTTTTTGCGCTCTTGTTTTCTATCGAGCAGTCTCTGTCGCATTGCCTTTGCCTCTTTGCTGTCTGGATATGCCCCAATTAATCCTTCTATCTGGACGCTTGCCTGGACCCACTTATAGTTTTCCAGCAGTTCCTCAATATGTGCTATAGATTGATTTATTCTCTCCTGGACGGTTGCAACACGGTATTTTTCCATTTGGTCATTCAACTCTTCAGCAAGGTCCTCATATTCCGGGCGTTTGGCAATTTCGTCAATTATATTTTGGGCGGCATCAAAATCCTGCTGCTGAAGTTTCTCAAATACGGCCTGACGCAGAGACTGTCTGTCTGCTTCACGAAATGCAATCGCCTTTGCTGTTTCGCTGATGCGGGTGCTCTGGTCGATTTGCAACAGCCCTGTCCGTATCTTATTCAGGGCATCGGTAACTTCTTCGAGCTTTGTACTATTGTCCCGAAGCGCATCAAGTATCTTGAATACTCTTGATAGCATTGCCAGAAGTGCACTCAAAAACACCAGCACCCCGAGCATCAGTACGAGAGGTCGCACAGTCTCAGATTCTTCGAATATGTTCGTAAGGGCCGAGAGCATTAGTACGATTAGTAATGCCATGCAAATAATCACAATGTGCCATTTGAATTGCCGGGATAAGCTTGCTGTGTCCATAAATACACCTCTCCTTAATTAAACCTGACCTTTAGCAACCATTCTTTAATATATTATAATACTAAAGGCCCTGCCTTGTCAAGGGCCGAATATTTTATGAAATTCCGCAGCTAACCGGCAAACAATCAGCTATAATTTTCGTAATAAACGGGACAGAGGTATGCGAAAGATATTGGTGGGAAATAACTCGTCTCGGCGCTCTCGTTTGGGCGAAGGCCCAGCCGTAGCCCGGAAGGCGTCGAGCCGTAGTCGAAAGGGGTAATTGATATGAAAGCGGTTAAACCCGTGAGATATTTAAGTAAATTAGAAAATATCTTTAATTTTATAAAAATTATCTCACGGGTTAAATGCGCGTTTTTGCTCTTGGTCGTGTTAGGATTTACTGCTGGGGGCTTCCGCCTTCGCGAGAGCTACGGCGGACAAGGGGTGCTGGATAAGCCAAAGGAGAAGGAAAAAACGAGCGAACAAGTCGTTGTGGAAGGAAATAACGAATTTGCTCTGGCACTTTTCGCAGAACTGCGGGCTAAGGAAAAAAACCTGTTTTTCTCGCCGTACAGCATTTCAACAGCTCTGGCTCTTGTCTATGCAGGTGCAAAAGGCCAAACGGAAACTCAGATGGCCAAGGCTCTGCACTTTCCTACATCGCCGGTTGTGCCGGACAGGCAGCGATTTGCCTCAGCGTTTGGGAAAATCATCAAGGACCTGAACGCCAGAGGTAAGAAAGGCGGCTACGAGCTTACCGTCGCTAACGCTTTATGGGGCCAGCAGGGTTATGAATTTCTTAAAGAGTTTCTGGAGCTTATCAAAACAAACTATGATGGTCAGCTCAATAAGGTCGATTTCGTAAACGCCGCCGAGACAGCACGCAAAACCATAAATGCCTGGGTCGAAGAGAAGACTAACAATAAAATCAAGGACCTTATCGCCAGTGGAGTGCTCAACAGGTGGACCCGGCTGGTTCTGACAAATGCCATTTACTTTAAGGGTAACTGGGCAAGGCAATTCGAAACGGACAGAACAAGAGAAGCTCCATTTACACTAATTAGTGGTGACAAAATCGAAGTTCCAATGATGAACGAGACAGCGGAGTTTGGCTATATGGAAGCGGAGGATTTTCAGGGTCTTGAACTACCCTATGTGGATAATGAGCTATCGATGATTATTTTTCTTCCCAAAACCAGCGAAGTCATGCCCGGCTACGGCTCGGCACTTCGCCGAGACGAGAGCTTGCCGAAGGGCAATGGGCTGGCTGAATTTGAGAAAAAGCTTACGACCGAGAACCTTTCACAATGGCTGAGCAGACTCCACGAACGCAAAGTTATAGTTTCTGTTCCGAAGTTCAAGGTTACAGATGAGTTTTCTCTTGCTTCTGTACTCAAATCGATGGGGATGACAGATGCTTTTACGCCGGATGCAGCAGATTTTTCAGGGATAAATGGCAAAAGAGACCTTTTTATTTCAGCGGTTATTCACAAGGCCTTTGTTAATGTCGATGAGGAGGGAACTGAAGCAGCGGCAGCAACGGCAATAGTAATGGGCGTAACGTCGGCCGGGCCGGAACAAACTCCGGTTTTTCGGGCGGACCATCCATTTCTGTTTATAATTCGTGATAATCAATCCGGCAGCATTTTGTTTATTGGCCGCGTGATGAATCCGAACGCATAATTAAAAATTCATCTAAGAATGCACTTCCAAAATAATCCAACGTAAATCTGTATTGACAAAGCCCTTTCAGATGTCAATTTTCACTTAAAACGGGATAATGCCCTACAGCTATTTTAGGGCCGAATAGGGGATTTGGGGCGTCTCCGGTGACAAAAACAAAAAAAAACGTAAAATGCTTGAAATTCAAGCCGGATTCTGATACAATATCGGAGCTTAAAGTGAGCATTTAAAAAGGCCTTAAACAAAAACTGCAAGTACGCTTTTTAACCTTCATTATCAAAGGAGGCACGTTATGAAAAAGAACAGCACTCAAATTCACAAGCAAATTTTAGTTTACGTTTTAATACTTTTGTTTTCCTTCAGTGCCATTTTGTACGCCGGCGACAAAGCGGCGCCTAAGCAGACAGCAGGAAAGCACTCAACAATCAGCACTGAAGACGGAAAAATCCGAGATGACGAATTGGCTGAGCATGTTGCGGAGAACATACCGAAAGACGAAGATGGCAATCCACTCGTAAAAGATGTAAAAATTTTCTTTCAGCAATGCTTTGGCGGCGGCTGTCTTGAAGAGTTCGAAGAGGAATTCGGAGAAGGCGGTGAAGCCGAAGGCACTAAATGGGTAGGCGGTTCTGCAAGCGATAAAGATGAAAAATCATGGGGCCATGAAAGTAAAGCAGACCCAACGAAATCAGGAGACAACTGGACGGAAGGGGCGACTGATGAAGACAACGGAGGGATACAGAACGGCGGCAAAGTCACCGACACTCTGGATAACGCTGAAAAAAATGACACTAAAGCAAAGGACGGCTCAGAGGACCCTCAAACGGCGCATGGCAATGGAGGTGAAGATATCGAATGGAGCGGCGATGGTGACACAAAACATCGTGCGGTTTTAGTAGGTGGAAAGAACGAACAAAGACATAATAATGACATTGATGATATGGAAGAAGCTCTGGAAGATGCATGGGAAGGTGAAGAAAGTGAAATAACGACTGTTAAAGGTGGAACTACTCAGGAGATTCTGGATGCAATCAAGGACGCCTGTGAGGATTTGGACCCGAATACTCAGTTAGTGATTTATATTACAGACCATGGCAGCTGGACTATTGATATGAACGAATATATGGACTGGGCGGAGTGGATGGCTGAACATGGTACAGCAGTTCCAATACCGTTTATTATAAATCCCGGGTGGCAGCAGGCTTTGGACCAAATGTATATCCAGGGTCAGACACCGAGTCCCTCGCTTGAAATTAATCTGGAAAATACAATTGACACAAATGACTGGCTGATTACCCTTAACGGTTCGGAGGTACCTTTGCCTGAAGGCACCATGGGGCCGAATACATACGAACTGCCGGTCGATTGGCGAACTATCAAGGCAGGAACAAACTATCTTGAGATAACTCGACTCAAGCCGTATGGCTCAATGATGCTTTCAAACTGGTCTATTCACGGCGGACCGATTGACCAGGCGCTTGCAACAACAGAGAACTGTGAAACTATTGATGACTTTGACCTTTATCCGGACACAGGCAGATTACATAACAACTGGATGGAATCAGCAGGCACAGCAACATATGTTAGTATTGATAGCAACAACGCATTCAAGAATCAATCGATGGAAATGGTATTCGACGATTCTTCACCACCTTACTATAGCGAAGTTGAGCGTAATTTTGAACAAGCACAGGATTGGAGCAGTGACGAACCGAGGGCCCTTCATTTTTATATTCAAAAGGATGAGATGAGTCCTCCGATAGCAGATATAAAATATGTGGAAATCTCTGATGCCAACGGTCAGACAGCATTTGTTTCTTATAATGAGTTAATTGATGAACCTGAGCTGCTGGCGTATATTATACCGATGGAGGAGTTCGCTGTCGGTGGAGTTGATTTGAGTCAGGTCACAAGGATAGCGCTGGGCTTCGGTGATAAGCAAGGCGGTGCCCCAGGCGGCTCAGGCGTTGTGTATTTCGATTATATCAGGGTATGTCCGCCTGCGTGCTCAGGCAAAAGTGTAGGGGATATCGATGGCGATTGTGACGTTGATTTTTCCGATTTTGGTCACTTTGCCAATGAATGGCTATCAAGTTATGAGCCGTGGTCTGAGACTACGGAGTAGTGTATAAAGAGCTGTTAATTATAAATTGGGTCCGGGAACATATTGACGCGAATATGCTGTTTCGCTGAGACAGTTTACTTTGTCATAGAGAGGTTTTGCCTTTCTGCAAAATTGATTTAGACTGTATTTGTTCAGTGTGCACGGCAACGGCGTAAACCTGATTTGTCTCAACATCCATAGACTGCATTTAATCCGTCTTTTTCCACTCTCTAACTTTCAATCCTTGTAATTAACGCACGAAATTATATAATAATCCCGGTTAATAATTACGGAGACAAGATATGGCTAAAATTACCAAACTCGACGACATCGTATCACTGTGTAAGCGAAGAGGTTTTATATTCCAATCCAGCGAAATCTACGGCGGCCTGGCAAGCTGCTATGACTATGGGCCGCTCGGCGTTGAATTAAAGAACAACGTCAAATCTGCCTGGTGGAAAGCGGTCGTCCAGATGCGGGACGACATCGTAGGCTTGGATTGCAGTATCCTGATGCACCCGTTGGTCTGGAAGGCCTCCGGCCACACCGACCAGTTCGCTGACCTCGTCGCTGAGTGCAAAAAATGCAACGTCAGGACCCGTGTCGACCACCTTAAAGATAAAGCCACCGAGGAGGCTGAAGAGCACACCGAGCATGTCTCAATCGATGCAGCTTTAGCTAAGGCCCATGATTTAAGCAACAAGGTATGCCCTAACTGCGGCGTGGTCGGGCAGTTCACCGAACCGATGCCCTTTAAGCTGATGTTCGAGACGCAGATGGGTGCTAATGTCGATGACTCGATGACGATTTATATCCGCCCGGAAACCGCTCAGGGAATCTTTGCCAACTTCGCAAACGTCCTCGATAGCACCCGAGTCAAGATACCCTTCGGCATCGCTCAAATCGGCAAGAGCTTTCGCAACGAGGTAACCACCAAGGCCTTTATCTTCAGAACACGAGAATTCGAGCAGGCAGAGCTGGAATTTTTCTGTGAACCCGGCACAGATGACCAGTGGTTCGAGCACTGGAAAGAGCAGAGATTTAACTGGTATATCAATTTAGGCCTGAACAAAGACAATATTCATTTCCGCGAGCACGAAGCCGACGAATTAGCTCATTATGCGAAGGCCTGCGTTGATATCGAATATAAATTTCCATTTGGCTCCGGCGACTGGCAGGAGCTCGAAGGCATCGCCAATCGCACCGACTACGACCTCAGGCAGCACCAGCGAGGTATGAGAACGCTCAATAAATGGTACGAAAGCGGCCGGGACGTGACAAAAATCGAATTGGCCGAGGAAAACAAAGATTATAATAAAGGCCCATTATCCTACTTCGACGACCAGCAGAAAAAACGGTACATCCCCTACGTAATTGAGCCAAGTGCCGGTATAGACAGAAGCGCCCTTGCCTTTCTTGTTGACGCCTACGATGAGGAAGAGGTGCGAGGCGAGCAGAGAAACCTGCTGCGATTCCATCCAACGCTGGCGCCGATAAAGGTCGGTATCTTTCCATTAGTCAAAAGAGACGGCATGCCGGAAATAGCTCGGAATATCTACAATGACTTGAAAAAGCATTTCAATTGCTTCTACGATGAAAAGGGCGCAATCGGCAGGCGTTATCGAAGACTAGATGAAGCAGGAACGCCATTCTGTATCACCGTGGACGGCGAGACTCTACAGGACAATACCGTTACCGTCCGCGAGCGGGATTCGATGGAACAAATCAGAATATCGACCGACCAGCTTCTAAGCCACCTGCGGGAAAAACTGGATATGTAAAATGGCCGTCAAAAAGATGCAGAAGCCAAAAGGTAAAAACCAATGACAAACAGCAATAAAACTTATATATCTGAATTGAAAAATTATGTAGGAAAAGAAGTTACCCTTGCCGGCTGGCTGTATAACAGCCGGGCGAGCGGTAAGATTCAATTTTTAATCATCCGCGACGGCACCGGACTCTGCCAGTGCATCGCAGAATATGGCAATGTTCCCGATGAGCTTTTTGAGCAGTTGAAGCATCTCGGCCAGGAATCGTCGCTGACTGTAACCGGCACCGTCCGGGCCGATGAGAGGAGCGTCGGCGGATACGAGCTGGCTGTAACTAATGCGGAAATCATCTCGTCTGCCAAAGATTACCCAATAACTCCGAAATCGCATGGCACTGATTTTTTACTTAAAAATCGACATCTGCACCTTCGCTCACAGCGCCAATGGTGTATCGGCAAAATCCGCCACACCGTCATCAACGCCATCCGCAGGTTCTTTAACGACAATGGCTTTATTCTAATCGATACACCAATCCTGACCGCCACAGCCGGCGAGGAAGAGCAGACGCTATTTGAAGTGGATTATTTCGGCAGTCCTTTATACCTGGCCCAGACCGGCCAGTTATATCTCGAATCAGCCGTGATGAGCTTCGGCAGGGTCTATTGCTTCGGCCCGACCTTCAGAGCAGAAAAAAGCAAAACCCGAAGGCACCTCACCGAATTTTGGATGGTCGAACCCGAGGTTGCCTTTATCGACCTCGATGGCCTTTTGGAGCTCGCCGAAAACTTCGTCTCGTTTATAACTACTCAAGTCCTTGAAAAAAATAAAGGTGAGCTCGAAACTTTAGGTGCTGATATTGCAGCACTTGAGAAAATCAAGCCGCCTTTTTACCGGCTGACCTACACCGAGGCCGTTGATATCCTGACCGGCCAAAAAACAAAGGATTTTCTTGCACAGCAGTTGCAGGAGCTGCAAAACCAAAAACAGCAAATCGAAACCAAAATCACCGAGCTTGAAAATAAGCAGGCGGGCCAGTTAAAGCAGTGGCAGAAAGATAAAATCGCAGCCGAGCTGATTGAATTGCGTTCAGACCTGTCAGAGGTAGCTCTAAAAATTGAAAATAATCCTAAACACTCCAAGCTGGCAGCCGAATTTCAATGGGGCAAGGACCTCGGCGGCTCGGATGAGACCATTATCTCACAAATGCACGATAAGCCCGTCTTCGTCACCCACTATCCCAAACTCGCCAAGGCCTTTTATATGAAGTCCGACAGAGACGAAGAAAAAGTCGTTTTGAATTTTGATTTGCTCGCCCCTGCCGGCTTCGGCGAAATCATCGGCGGCTCGGTCAGAGAAGATGATTACGACCGGCTTGTCACGCGAATAAAAGAGCAAGGTCTGGATGTCGATAACTACAGCTGGTATATAGACTTACGTAAATACGGCTCGGTGCCACACGGCGGCTTCGGACTCGGCGTTGAAAGAACTATCGCTTGGCTGACCGGCGAAAAACACATCCGACAGTGCATCCCATTTCCAAGATTGATGGACAAAGTGTATATATAAGTTCATAGTTCGTGGTGACGAACTGCAATCCTGACAAAACTTATGGCTGACTGGACAGTACAAAAGCTCTTAAACTGGGTAAACGAATACCTCACAAACAAAGGTGTTGATTCGCCTCGATTAAGTGCAGAACTTCTGCTTAGCCACGTCCTCGGGCTAAAACGAATAGAATTGTACACACACTTTGATAATACCGTCTCCAAGCAACAGCTGGATATATTGCATAATTTAGTAAAACGAGCTGGCCAGCATGAGCCAATCGTATATCTTACCGGCAAAACTGAATTTTATTCCTTGGAATTAGATATTACTCCCGATTGCATGATTCCACGTCCGGAGACAGAACTGCTTGTCGAGCGTGCCGTCGAATTTCTGCGGAGTCGTACAGGTGGACAGTTTATCTGTGACCTGTGCACCGGCAGCGGCTGCATCGCAGTTGCAATCGCTAAAAACTTTCAGAATGCTCATGTATTTGCAACCGATGTCTCTGCTGCTGCTCTTGATATTGCCGCCAAAAATATCGAAAAGTACCAGCTACAAGACCGAATCACGTTGCTATGTGGCGATTTGTTTGAGCCACTTGTACCTCAATTGGACGTGAACAAATTCGATTTGATTGTCTGCAATCCGCCTTATACTACGGCTGCTGAGTTTGAGTCGCTCGATAAAAATATAAAGGCCTATGAACCTCGTGTCGCCTTGTATGCCGGCGAAGATGGTCTTGATGTGTATCGAAGAATTATTGAAAAGGTGGGTGCTTTCCTGAAACCCGATGCAGCTTTGCTCTTGGAATTTGGCTACCGCCAGGGACAAGCCATCAGAGAATTACTCGAACAAGCCGGGTTTTTCACCGAGATAAAAATCGAAAAAGACTTTCACAACAATGACAGAATGGCAATCGCAAAAAAACTGTCATTGCGGAGTTGACGAAGCAATCTTTGTTTTTAGCCACGGGCTCTGCCCGTGGGACTCCTAAAAAGAGCGAAAAAACCTGAATATAGAGCATATTATCGGAATTTTATTCAGTAATTTACAAATTTTTTGCGGGAGGTAATATCTTGTCATCTTTATAGTTATGAAATAACAAAGCAATAACACTGTTTTTTTAGGACCAAATTTCAAAAAAATCCTTGCAATTTTTGATATTTTTGCTATATGGTTTAGGTTGTTCGCAGTGATGGATTATTCATTCAAATTCAAGGAGGATGAAAATGAGATAGACGAACCAGGCATTTCTCAATATGTTTCTTTGCCGTTTTTACCATAAATATTGTAGTTAATCAGCAATTACGGATGGATGGTTATTTTCAGGGAGGAGATAAAATGAACAAAGTAAATATTTTAATTAGCTGTTTTATTCTTATTTTTGTTACCAGCGTCACGATGGCGATGCCGGTTTGGCGAACTTGCCCACCTGGTCAGCCGCCAACCACATATCAACAGTGGACCTTTGATGATGCCGACAACCCTGCTATACCAGAGTTTTTCAACAATCAATATGGTACTCCTATGGCAGAGCTTGGCACAACAGAGATGCCCCCTGACTACTTTGGATGGTTGAGCGTAGTTGATGGCAGGCAGGGTGTCTGGGCTGGAGAACCGCTTATTATAACATTAACAATTCCCAACCGGCCGATTTCTGACGAATACAAAGAAATCTGGCTTGAGATGGATTTTATGCCAACGCTGGAATGGATCAAGGTTACGCCAAACCCCATAGCTGGCAATGTGATAAAGGAAATCTTCCGTGATATATCACTGGTTGACTCTCAGTGGAAAAAATTGATTATCGGCTGGCGTATTGAACCTAATCCAAACGAGGAGACAATTTGTATCAGTGTTACAGGCACGGGTGGTTTTGTAGATTACATAACCGTTGATACCATTTGCATCCCGGAGCCGGCTACGATAATGTTGCTTGGTCTGGGTACATTGGTTTTGATAAAAAGAAAAAGGAAATAAGCCCGCTGTGCCGGAAAGCATTGAATTATGCTCGAGGAGATTAAGGGTTCAGATAGTTATCTGAACCCTTAATTTTATACAAACTTTTAAGTCTTGAATTTCAGCAGTTCCGAGCTTGTTACGTGCTCTCATCGGCAGGGCAATCAATAAGAAATAACAGTGTTAATCTTGTATCCGCCAAGTTTGTCCCTGCCGGCCAGCTCACTAAGCTCGATAAGAAGTGTTATCCCTACGACCTGTCCCCCTATTTTTTCGATGAGTTTGCACGCCGCAGCCATTGTCCCGCCCGTAGCCAATAAATCGTCAACCATTAAAACCTTTGCTTGGGGTCTTATAGCGTCACTATGCACTTCTAATGTGTCGGTGCCATATTCTAAATCGTAGCTGACACTTTCGGTTTTGAAAGGCAGCTTATCTTTTTTCCTTATGGGTACAAAGCCGACGCCAAGCTTTTTTGCGACCGCTGCACCGAATATAAAGCCCCTGGCTTCCACAGCAGCGACGTATTCGACGCCCGCATCTGTAAAGCCGGCACACAAGGCATCTACCGCTGCGGCAAACGCCGCAGGATTTGCTAATAAAGGCGTAATATCGCGAAATAAAATCCCCTTCTTCGGCCAGTCAGGTATGCTGCGAATGTGCTCTTCAAGATTAATCTTTGCTTTCATTTTATCTGCCTTCTGCCTTCTGCCTTCCCTGCTCTGTTCTCTGCCTTCTGCCCTCTGTCATCTGCCCTCTGTCATCTGCCCTCTGTCATCTGCCCTATGTCCACTGCCCACTATCCACTATTCACTATTCACTATTCACTATCTATTATCAGCCTATTACTGATGAAATGCAAGAGCCAGCCACAAAAAGCCTGCCCTGAGCGACTCGTGGTGAGCAATGTCGAACCAAGTCGAATGGGTCGAACCTATTTTCCTTGATTTTCAGCCACAAAAGATATATAATGTCAACCGGCTTTGGAGGGAGCTAAAGCACTAACAAGCGGAAATACTAACAATTTATTGGAGGAGAAAGTGATGAAAACGAAAAGTGTAACAATTTGGATTATGGTAGTAGTATTATGTTTGGCCAGTTCGCAGGCAATGGCATTGGTTGAGTTTAAGGATGGCGGGATACACAATATCGACTATGAAATGAAAGACGATGTATGGGTTGACCACCAAATTCTGGAAATGCAAACCACAGTAAATCTTCTTCCTGGAGGGCAGATATGGCGTTTGATAGCTCACTGGAGCAGCAGGGTAACGATGTCCGGCGGAACGATAGACACCGAATTGATTGCCTTCCGCAGCAGCCAGATAACCGTCTCCGGCGGGCAGATAGGCGACCTTTTGTATGCCGAGGACGACAGTCAGGTAGCGTTCACCGGCGGGTCGATAGGTTGGTTGTATACCATAAACAACAGTCAGGTAACCGTCTCCGGCGGGCAGATAGGCGGAAATATATTCGCCGGCTACGATACAGGTGATGATAACCAGATAACTTTCCTCGGCAGGGATTTCGCCGTCAACGGTGTACCGTTCGGTTACGGCGAACTGAAAAGCATCCTCGCAGGAACACCGTATGATGAACCGGCGAGGCACCTGACAGGGATTCTTGCAAGCGGTGAGCCGCTCGATAATGATTTCTATATCGGAGGCAACGCAAAGATTGTTCTCGCCATCCCCGAACCTGCAACACTCTTTCTACTTGGCTTTGGTGTGGTGTTCTTGAGAAGGCTCTCTTTTACGTAGGAGAGAGAATTTACTATGGTCGCTGGCTGGACAACATTAGAACCTTATTACTTACTGAATTTATACTTCTACTTCAGGGTTAGCAATAAAACGGGCAGCATTTGCTATTTCCAAAGCAATCATTTTCCTAGCATTTTTTTCAAGTGGCCAACCAATGACATTAGCATGATTGGGGTTATCCCCAAGATTCGGATCGTTTTCGATTGGCTGAGATTTTACTTCAAGATTTTGCATTTTTACATGACCCGTTTTTACATCTGCCCTGCCGTAAAGGGTGCAATTTCTGTATCTGGCTACTTTCTTTCCCAAGCTCCAAATATCATCTTCGGTTAAATGTATATGACGAGTTACGGAAAGTTCTAAGTTGTCTGGCGGAATGAAAGCATCTTGTTTAACGGTTTGGTTACTTTGACGAATCCATCTGAAATAAAGAATATACCTTGCCAAAAGCTCGTCGTCAGCAATAGAGTCCACTTTATCTCCTGGTAATCTGTGAAATTAGATCAAGCAAGTCATCTGAAATACCCATCAGAGAATAATCTGCCCCATGCCGTCTGCTTGTACCGATTAACGCAGCCCAATACACCCTGTCATCAGGATTGATACTGATTGAAATGACTTTATTCGGAGACCGATACCATTCTAAAGTTATGGCACCATCCGGTTCGGCACCAACTTCAGGAGCTTCCATTCCTAAAGGAAATGAACTAAGAAATCTTCTCGCGCATCGCAAAACTTCTACAGAAATTGGTTTTGCCCGTTCGCCATCCCACCCTTCAGAAGAACATTCTTCAAAAACTTCATCTAATTGTTGGAACGTACCCTTTGCGGCAAATCCTAATGCGTTAGATTTCTGCAACATATCAAAACTATTTTCTATTTGATGAGCAACAAAATCTGCGATTTCACTTGCATAACCAGAAATAGGTAATGGCATTGCGATAGAGGCCATATTATTTAAGCTCCTGTATAATTTTATCTATTAGACTGCCGAAAAAGACTTTATTTTTTACCCATCGCATTTCTTCCAAGCATTCTTTTATATGCAGTTCATTATATTCAAACGGATTCTGCATAAAGACATCTATATCCAAAATCAAACCAATTTTCCTAGGAACATTCTGGACGGTTTTAATTAAATTCACACTATATGCCGTTCCAGGAACCTGCATCACATCATGATGAAGATAGCCAGTAAGCGTCCAATCCAATTCTTTTAACGGCGCCGGTGGATATTTATAATAATCAGCAAGTTCAATCTTTTCTTGTTTTATGGCTATGCGATTTATGAAACGTAAACCGATTCTCCTAACCTCAGTCGGTTTAAGCAATTCGCAATAGATCGTCCTGAGACGCAACGCTTCCCGACTAAATTTACCCCAATCGGCATACGGATTTAACCGGCTAAAGACAAATGCCCCCTTGTTGAACTGAGCAATATGAAGGTTATCATTGGAATGGAATTTTAAACCAACGCACCCAACATCTTCAAATGCAGGTTTTCCCGGTTGCCCGGGTGGCACAATTTGAACTCTCGCTTCACGTAATGTTTCAACTTTTGGAAAATCGGGAATGCGTTTCTTTAATTCGCTCTGCAAACTGGTTTCGTCCCACGTTACAGAAGGAACAACGCTAATAGCAATGACGGCTTCAACAATTGGAGCTTTGGATAAATGTGGAAATTTTTCGGTTAAATCTATTGATATTACCATTATTATATTATTCTCAATTGAAAAACCCCGTAATTTTGTCAATCAGAAAACGGTTCATATATGTTCATATCCTATAAACACCCTATATGAAAAGTTATAAGTTGTCAACAGGCAAGATAACTAAACTGGAGCTGTTACATAAAAATACGTGATAAGCGTCAGGCTGTTCGCATCAAAGCGGTTATTGTAATTGATTTTCGCCTTTTCGATACTTTCTGTGATAGGTATGGCTTGCCACGATAATCGGTATCGCGATAGTTTGTCTACCCGTCAACATCCGTGCCATCTGTTGCAAATTTTTTATAAAAAGTACCGATTTCTGCTTGAAAAATAGGCCATGTCTGGTACAATGTAGCCGTGTGCTCAGGCAGCACACGTTAGTCCCCGGAGGGACACGTTCGCGGAGACCTTGCTGCGTCGGAGCTTCAGCGGAGACGAGCCGCAAGTCACAGGACAAGCCGTCCACGCCAAATATAATCGTAGGCTAATGTCTATTAAGGATTAGCCAATGATCCATGAACTACGAACTATGAACCATGAACCATTTATCAATGACTAATGCTCAATTACAATTAAACCGCCCACTCATTTACCCGTTTACTCATTTACGCATTGACTCTTTGGTCAATCAAATTGACCAAAGTATGCAAAACAAACCCAATTTTCCTAAAAATCAGGTGATTGTAAGCTCTTGTAAAAGCAAGTGTTATGAAAACGAACATCGATTTTTAGCTCAAAAATCCCAAAGCCAATTTCCGAAACAACAAAATGAATGTAAGTTATGTTGAAACAAAGAGATATGAGCAGAGGACTATGAACAATGAACCAAAAAACAAAGCCAAACAAACCCAATCAAACCCAAACTGGCAAGGGGCTAACAGGCGAGAAGGCGGGCAAAGTGGCGGATAAAATGGGATTGCTATTCTTCGTTCATATACTCGTAAAGTTTGGTAAGGCCGATGCGGCGAAGCTGGCGGATTCTCTCTCGTGTCAGGCCCATTTTCTTGCCGATTTCTTTCAGGGTCATCGCTTTGTTTCCATCAAGGCCGTAATGCCATCTCAAGATTTTGGCCTCACGGGGGTCGATTTTGTTAAGCAACCTCAGAGCCTTGGCTTTTTCTTCATCTGCAACCATTGTATCTTCCGGCTTGCCGGCGTTATGGTCCTCCAAAGTCGCCTCTATCATCTGATTTTCATCCGCCCCATCGCTGCCCCACGTATCTCCCACGGAGCTAAGAACCTCAACAATCCGATGTACGATTTTTGCCTTGCGAAGCGGCAGGTCCATTATATCAGCCATCTCCTCAACGGTCGGTATCCTGCCAAGTTTACTCTCCAGCTCTAATGTGGTGTGCTTCCAGTGATTTATCAACGCTACCATGTAAGTAGGAATATGTACCGGCTGAACATTTTCCAGCAGCGCCCGCTTGATACTTTGCTTTATCCACCATGCGGCATACGTACTAAAGCGAACTCTACGGTCGGGGTCAAAGTAATCGACGGCCTTTATAAGGCCGAGATTGCCCTCCTCAATCAAATCACCCAGACTCATTCCTCGGTTGCCATACTTCTTGGCGATGTTGACGACCAGCCGGAGATTGCTTCGCACCAATAGCTCTCTGGCTTGTGGGTCGTTTTTCTCGATGACCTGCTTGGATAGGGAATATTCCTGCTCTTCTGTCAGCAATGAGGCTTCATCAATCTCCTGCAGGTATTCTTTTATGGTTGCGTCAAATACTATAAATCACTCCCGCCCGGCCGAAAGTCTCTCGACCTTAGCCATAAGGGCAAATTCGGTTTTTTTTATGGGACAAACGCCTGCTCCATACGTAAAAAATCCATATAAAATATCGGTCAAATGTGCTTGTGGGTTTACCATGTGAGAAATTTTCCTTTGAGGTTCGTTTATAGGGCAGGATTGGCCTTTTTTGATTTTTACTATGCGGGTGTGCTTTGGCCTTGAGCGGGGCCGGGAAATTCACGATGTGATATAAAACAACCGGGGCCTACATCGAATTAACCGATGTAGGCCCCGAATAAAGCAAGTTTAACAGCTTACCAACACTGTTGTAGTCAAAGCTGCTTTACCAAATCGGCCATATCTGCGTCTCACCCCAGTGGTTGCCCATCTCAGCAGCGTCCCTGAAGTTAATCATGTTCGGGTCTTCGGCAAACAGGTTAATGCCGGGGTCTTGAGGCGTCAGCAGCAGTTCCAACGGCTGGGTAAACGCATTTGCATCAGGGTAACGGGCAATGTACGCTGCGTTAGCCTGGCTCAAAGCATAGTTGTAGATACGCACATCGTCAACTGTGCCATCGAAGTAGTCATTGCTGTAGCTCCACTGGCCTATGCTGAAGTTCTTAGCGGGGGCCGTATTGAGGTCAAGAGCAAGCTCAGTCTCAGCCATGGCTTTACCATCAAGATATATCTTAACTTTGGTACCGTCATAAGTATGAGCAAAGTGCACCCACGTATTCAGCGATGGATACTCGAAGTCAATGTCACAGTCTTCGTCTCCACTGCTCCAGTGGTTTGCCCGCCATTGGTTGGGCTCCGTGCCCCTTGTTATCATTGAGAAGTCTCCCCTCACCGCGTGACCGCCAATCTCGTAGATACCATCTAATTCGTCTTCGTTAAAGCTGCGCGTTTTCGCCCAAGCGGTAATGGTCCTCGGTTTATTGCCGTCGATTCCATAGTCTACAGCGTTAGAGTCGGTTTCAATATAGTTGGCGTCACCTTTAAGGTCAAGAGCCCATGTACCCTCCATACCAGCTACGTAGTCTGCTGTTTTAATGCCGTACTCATTAGCGTCGAAGCCATTGGCGCTGTCGCATGGGTCCCCTTCAAGTCTGTACCAAGCTATTAGATTAGGCTCATTAGGAGGAGCCACTGGTGTAACCCCATAATCGCTAACAAGCCAGTTGTCTG
>Ga0307433_1000537_pt1 | contig 28521 bp, 19 predicted proteins | sample SalMarWE160210MG_FD_202166 | JGI IMG/M metagenome (GOLD analysis project Ga0307433, IMG submission 202166) | Salt marsh sediment microbial communities from the Plum Island Ecosystem LTER, Massachusetts, United States - WE1603-210 | ecosystem: Environmental > Aquatic > Marine > Intertidal zone >... | reverse complement strand
ACATATTAGCCAGCGTATTGCTATCGATATGCAACGAGAAGAACAGGCTCAAGGCCGTTTGCAAACAATACAGATACTTCATAATGTGAGGAATGGAATAGAATGTTCCCGGTAACTATGCTACAGTCTCTACATTTTTAATATTTTTCGAAGTGACACAATTGCCGGTACTGAGTAGCTTTCATTATGGAACAAGATTCTGTCAACTGTCTTGCTTTAGAATGATTGTCTGGATTTCAATCTTGGCAGAAGTGGATTTGAACCATCGACTCCTGGTTTACAAAACCAAGTTCCACCCTCATTTCTGCTTAAATGAGCGATATTAGTCGAAAAATCAATTTGATTGTGGTGATTGTAGGTACTGTCGTGAATGACTGTGGTGTCATTTTAGTGTCATCTTTTGGTGCATCTATATTAGAATCTAATTGCAGTATTGACAAAATTTTTTCTCTACGATAACCTTTAACAAGCGTTTCTGGGATCTGTCGAGAAAGGACTGCGGAGGAGTCTTGTTGTTAAGAGCAAGATAATAGATGATTCCGGTATGTGTTTTTCGATTATTGGGTATTATGTTGTATTTATAATTCTTAGTGTCGTAAAGATATTCGTATAGGCGCCGAGTAACCCGGTTAAAGGATTTATCCTTTTACAATATTATTTGTTATCAGGAAAGGGGCTACAATGAATTATTTAGAATGGAATGATTCAATAGCGAGGCATTTCTTCAATGAAGAAAATGCCGGAAAGGAAATATTGCTATATGTGAATGATGAAATTCTTACAGAGATTGGAAGGGCAAATGGCTGTGACGTCGATGATTTTGTCATAAGTGTCAAAAAGGGTCCCCCATGGATTTCACGTTCAGGTTTTTGCCAGAAGGCTTTAGAAGCCTTTAGAGGATGGAGAGAAAGGGGACGGGAGTACCCGCCTTATATATCTTACCTGGCCTGTTTCGTTTTAGCAGCAGGCATTCACGGGGATTTTGATCCCCGCTCCTATTATCCGAGGTTGCGGCAACTCCTGGGTGAAACCGATGGCACAGGCGGTCTGCCTTCATTTGACAGGATGCTCCTGCTTTGGGACGACCTTGAGAAATGGTCCGTTGAAGACAAGCATGAGGAACTTGGCAGGTTTGTAGCAAGAATAAGGGGCGGTTGGTGGAAAGTTGGATTACCGTTAGCTCAAACAGTTATTTCTAAAGATGAACAAAGGCGCCTTCCCGTTCTTTTCGAAGCTGCCGGTTTAGACCCTTCAGCACCCCCTTCTGAGAAGGTCATGTTGAAGCTCATGCACTACTACGGAGACAGAGTCTTTGAAATGAAAACCCTAAAAGTACTTAGGATCGAAAAAGGGGATGACATAATCCTCAAGAACAGTCTTATTGAGATGGTCCTTGCCGAGCTTGAAGAATGGGATGGTACAGTTCAACTGGACGAGGCCGAGGCACCCCGTGAAGAACACGCGGTACGCGCAATCAATAGTGGACTGAGGACCTGCATTAAATACGATCCATTATCCCGAAAGGTTAAATGCACCCTCCGGCTTAAAGCTAACAGGGACATTCCAGTTGGCGGATTGGCTTTCAAATGCGAGCAATTCCCAGGAGAAACTTTCTATTGTGAAGATGCGTATCAAGGTTGGTCAAAGAATCTCAAGAACGAAGAATCAAAAATACTGGATGCTTCAGCGCTTGACTGGACAGGTGGCATGATGTTTGAAGACAGTAAAAACAATTGGAGGGCATCACTTAGGGGAGATAGCGTCAGGCTTTTTGCATCCGGGAAAGCAGAGGGCCTGCCTGGATGGGTCGAGACAAACAGGCTTGAAAGAGGAGTCCCGTTTTTCATATCTGTATTTGGTACTGCAGCGGGTAAAGTCCGCGCTTGGGGTCAAGCCAATTGCACTTCCTTCGAAGAACTTGAAGTTAGTGGTTTGCCGCCTGGCTGGTTGCTTTTCAAAGGACTGAACGCTTCAAGTTCTTGTGAAGATATAGATGTACTATCTGTATCTTCTTCTGTACGCCTTCTCCTGAGAGGTGGAGTCAAACTAAGAAAAGGAAATACTTATTTATATACAGCACAGCCTTTGATAGTCCTGGAAAATGCTGCTGAAGAGGCAACAGTAACAGCAAACGGCAAAGTGTTGCGGAACGAAAAGGATAATTTACGTGCCTGGAAACTGCCTAGCGACATTCCTCCAAATGAGATAATACGGATCGAGGCAAATACAGGACAGGATGAGCTAAGAAAGATACTGCGGTTGGAAGAACCTCGCCTATCCGGATCTTTTGATGAGACACCATGGCGCGGCACTGATGGAGTGTTTGTTCCTGACAGCTCTGATTGCACACGGATGCGAGGTGCCGTTGTCGAAACAACTGGAAACGGACTTCCTTCATTCACGCCAAGGCCTGAACACTCAACGCCACGGATTCTTCTTGGCAATATTCCTGGACAAGTCGTTAAATGGCCAAAAGATCCTTTACCGCCTGACTGGGAGCCAGTATGGTCAATAAGAAGAACAGGCAGGAACAAGTGGAGAGTTTCGTGCTGCAGAAGAAGCCTTGCTTGTGTTCCATGTCCAGATCTGACTGTTCGTGCGGGTAAAGAAAAAGACGTCAAGAAGTGGAAGGAATGTATCTGGGTCAGAAGAAAAAAAACAAACGTACCCGAGCTTCCAGCTATCAGGCAACGATGGTTAGAGTTCAGGGAGGCGGCTCGGAATGTCTAACGAATTGATATATGCTCTGAGCAGTATGGGGCGGGTTTCATTTTCAAGGTATAAAGGACTGTTTAAAACGCTATACCGTCCTGAATCTGATGAAGATGAGACTGAAGTAGATCACAGGAACCTGATAATCAGAATGCTTGACTCTTTGGGTTATTTTGAATTTGATCCTGATGCTGGGAAGGTCTTCATGTGTCCCCCTGCTTTAGTGATGATGCCAACCTCTGGATTGCCAAGGTTGCTTTTAACAGGGGCAAGAACTCCCTCCCTGATTACAAAAGTGAAAGCCGCTATTCGGGACAAAAGAAGTATGGTAAGGATATCACGGCAGAGCCAAGCCGGAGATTGGCTCAACTTGCCAGACGCCATTTTTCTCGAAGCGGCGGACATTGATGCCGTAAGAGATGTTGCGAACAAGTCAGGAGTCTTCTTTTCTCCGGGAGAACCGGCAGGATGGAAAATGGTAACCAGCTCCGTTTCAATAAATGACATTGAAGCCGGGCTTGCTTTTGAGCCAAGGCAAGATATCAACTGGGAAAAAAGGATTTTTGACACAGAGAATCTCAGATTCACTTTTCCAAAAGGTACATTGCTGTATGACAACATGCTGGTTGAATACACTCATCCTTTCACCCACCAAAAGATGCATTGGTTATGGCGTGGAAAAGCGGCTTCTGAAACAAACAGGGATTGGGGAAGATACTTAGCATTAAAATACTGCGGCAATAATATTGTTATATATGATGAATCTAATCAGTATTTGGGTGTTCCTTTGACAGTTCCACTTCCTAAAATACTCGCACGTGCAGCCGTATTGTGTAGCGGAAAGGCACCATCTATCCGGAGAATTGACTGCACCGAACCATCCATAAAGAATAATTCTCTGTTCTATATTTTCAGAGAAATTCCAAATGTTGTGGCTAAAATGATCTCCAAAAAAACGGGGCAAGACATTATATTAACAAAAATAGAGATGAAGAGGAAGACGGCATAGATATGATTGATCCAGTAGGGGCATTTGAGGAGATAAGGGAAAACTTTATACTATATGTTAAAACAGCGTTTGGTACTAAGTTTTCCACAATTGAAGCAGAGAGGGAAGCCCTTTTGCGCCGCAACGGGGTATTAACGCAAGAACCTTGGATAGAACCACTTCCACGATACGAGAGCAGCAGAAAAAAAATAAGAGATCTTACCGCCCGGCATTTGCCCGGTCTTAATGCGGCAAGCCGTCAACTCTTTAAGAATCTAGTCATGTGCGGCCTTTTTGGCGATTCGGAACTACATTCCCATCAGGCCGAAATGCTTACCAAAGTCCTGCAAGGCCACAACTGCGTGGTTACTGCAGGGACCGGGTCTGGGAAAACAGAAGCTTTCCTTTTTCCTCTTTTTGCACAACTCTCAAACGAAATCGCACGATGTCAAGCACCAGGTAGCCCGCACGCGCATATTTATGACTGGTGGGGAAATGACACATGGAAGGACAGCTGCAAGCAGAACAGAAGACTAACACGGTCTTACCGCGTTCCACAGCGAGGCCATGAGACCCGCCCTTCAGCTGTCAGGGCGCTTATTATTTATCCAATGAATGCTCTTGTTGAAGACCAGTTGACGAGATTGAGGAAAGCCCTTGACTCCGACAGTACCAGACAGTGGTACGAGCGCAACGCCGGAGGAAACAGGATATACATGGGCCGTTACAACAGCTCAACACCTGTGCCAGGGCATGAAACAAAGAGACCAACACAGAATGGAAGAATAAGACTCAACAAGGATAAAATTGACAAGCTAGTTGAGGCGATGACAGAAGTGGAGGCCGCTTCCAGAGCGGCCTCTGAATATGCCTCAGATCCTGACAATCCCGATCCTGATAAAGAGCAGAGCATATATTATTTTCCCAGGATGGGAGGAGCTGAGATGCATAACCGGTGGGATATGCAGGATGATCCTCCTGATATTCTTATTACAAACTTCTCCATGCTCAGCATAATGATGATGAGGGAGTGTGATGAAAACATATTTGAAAAGACGCGATCCTGGTTAGCTTGCGAAGACCTGCCCGAGGATCAAAGGGAAGAAGCTAAAAGGGACAGAATCTTTCATCTCATTGTTGATGAGCTGCATTTATACCGCGGAACAGCGGGGGCTGAAGTTGCATATCTAATGAGGTTGCTTTTACGCCGTCTTGGTCTCCATCCCAACCACCCACAGCTTCGTATTCTTGCTTCAAGTGCGTCCCTGGAACCTGATGATGAGAACAGTATGAACTTTTTAAGGGACTTTTTCGGTGCAAATGATTTTGACATAATAAAGGGCCGCCAAATACCAGTCCGGGATCTGGAAGCCAGTGATGGAGTTCTGCCTGTTGCGCCTTTTACGCACATTGCGCAGAATGTGAACGATATAACAGATGATGTGATTTGCGAAGCTCACAAATTGCTAACAGGGGAGCAAACCGCAAACGCCCGCGTATTCTTTGAAAGCTTAATTAGCAGGAATCTTGAACTTAGACTGCTGAATGCCTGCAAAAGGAATGGTACGATCCGGGCGGTTTCACTGAACGACCTTGCTGTGGGAGTGTTTGGCCAAGAAAGCGAGAGAATGAAAGCTGTCCAAGGACTGTTAGCTTTAAGGAGTCTCTATGACACGAGAGGTATTCAGCACACTTTGCCTTCTTTCCGGTTGCACTACTTCTTCAGGAACATAGAAGGTTTATGGTCATCAGTCAGGCCGCGACAAAACACCACGGACAATTGCCCCGTGGGAGAGCTTTATCATTCAGCACGGATTATTTCGGATGAGGGGCACAGAGTCCTTGAACTCCTCTATTGCGAACATTGCGGCACTGTGTTTCTGGGAGGTAACAAACTGATTCAGGGGGAAGGTGAACTGGAACTCCTCGCGACAACTCCGGACATAGAGGGCATTCCCGAAAGGCAAGCAGCAAGATTCGTAGAGAGAAGGACTTATAACGAATATGCTGTCTTCTGGCCAACTGGCAACCAGGATTTCTGCGATCCATCCAGATGGAGGCAAAGAAAAGTTAGAAGGAACGATTCTAACCGTTCTTCATGGGCGAGGTGGCTCCCTGCCAGCCTGAACACGCAAACCGGGCATGTCATTCTCTCCCACGAACAAGCTGAGGAAGTACCCGACAGGTGGGTAAGAGGGTACTTGTTTGATATTGAAATGGCTAATGACAATGAAGCTGAAACATTCCGTGCCCTTCCCTGTAAATGCCCTGCCTGCTGTTCAGATCACACAAGGAGAAGGCGTTGTTCTCCTGTCAGGGGATTCAGGACAGGTTTTTCACGGGTAAGCCAGATCTTCACAAAAGAGCTTTTCTACCAGCTCCCCGCTTCCAGCAGGAAACTAGTCGTTTTTTCTGACAGCAGGGAGGACGCTGCGAAGATATCCAACGGTGTCGAGAGAAACCACTACTCAGACCTAGTACGGGAAATGGTTTATGACGAGCTTCTGATGGAAGTTTTAGGTGAACCAAGACTTCTGATAGATGTAGAGGGAGGAAGCGAAGGCAATTACTCCTGGGAAGCACAGGAATACATACGCCGTCACCCTGGTGCGGCGGAAAGGTTGAGAAGGTTAGTTGAGACTGCATCTGCCGATGAGCACGCATTGCCCGCTGCATTCCGTGATCAGGTTCTGGAAGCGAGAAGGGGAATTGAAGAGATCCGAAGGCGTGGACAAATTCGTACAGTTCCTGTTGCCCGGCTCTTGCCTCCTACTGACGATATTTCCGATTGCGGAACTTTGATCCGCAGGTTGCTTCAGACGGGAGTAAATCCCGCTGGAAACGACATATTGCTACAGGAGCATGGATGGGAAAGGATATGGCATCATTGGACTGTTCTCTTTGATTTCGATTCGCTTAACTGGAGGCAGGATTTGCCCCAGGCGCAGGGCGTGCTTATCGCCAGGGACAGAATATACCAAAGCCTTATAAGGACTCTTTGTGACTTGTTCTTTAGCCGTCTATATTTCAGCTTTGAATCTTCTGGACTCGGTTACCCAAAAGTTTCCCTCACCAACGATAGGCTACAGTTATACGCTGACCGGGCAGGACTAGATCTTGAAGTATTCGCACAAGCATGTAACTCATTCATAAGAGTCTTGGGAGATAAGTACAGGCACGACAGCTCTGAGTACAATCAAACTGATTTTCCGAGTTATAATAACCAAGTCACTGCATCACTCAGAAGATTCATCGAATCAGTAGCCTCAAGAGCTAACGTCAATATTCAAAGGCTTGGTGCAGCTGTATTTGATGCTCTGAGAGAAACCGGTCACGCCAACGCAAAAATCGTTACGCGGCTCCTTGACGTGAGTGTTTCTTTGAGTGACGATCCTGTCTGGACCTGCAACGTTTGTGGAAGGCGTCATCTTCACCGATCCGCCAGAACTTGCACCAATTGCATGTCGGAACTTCAGGTCGATCCAGACACAACTTGTGGCACTATATGGCGCAGTAACCATCTGGCGAACACGGCAGCAGAAGGCCGGTTGCCTATAAGAATTCATTGCGAGGAGCTTACAGCCCAGACGGATAACCAGCTCGAACGACAGCGGCATTTCAGGGGCATGATAGTAAACCTGGAAGGCCAGGATAGGGACTTCATAAGGCATGTAGACGAAATCGATGTCTTGAGTGTTACAACTACTATGGAGGTTGGTGTTGACATTGGTAATTTGCAGGCTGTGATGCTTGCGAACATGCCGCCTATGCGCTTCAATTATCAGCAAAGAGTTGGACGTGCAGGGAGAAGGGGACAAGCATTCGCGGCAGTTTTGACTCTTTGCCGTGGCCGCAGCCACGATGAACACTATTTCTCTAATCCGGAAAGGATCACAGGCGATCCGCCTCCCGTTCCTTTCTTGACGATGAGTCAAGATACAATCGTAAAACGCCTTCTGGTTAAGGAATGCCTAAGAACAGCCTTTAGGGATATTGGTCTTCGATGGTGGGATTGTCCGGAATATCCTCCAGACAGCCACGGAGAATTTGGTTTTGCTAGTGACTGGCTCCGGCACAGGCCGCAAATCAGAGATTGGTTATCAAGTAACACTGAAGGCATAACACACATAGCACAATCTCTTGTAGATGACTTCCCAGAGGAGTATATTAACTGGATGCAGAATGATCTAATTGGAAGTATAGATCATGTTGTTAACCACCCTGAGATTTCCGGTGACGGCTTGGCCGAGCGCTTAGCTGAGGGCTCTATTCTTCCCATGTTCGGCATGCCTTCCCGGACGAGGATGCTGTATCACCGACTTTCTCGGGAAAGAGAATTTTCCATCAGCCGAGACCTGGAATTGGCCGTAACCGAATTTGCACCAGGTGCCCAAAAGACAAAAGACAAAGCAGTCCATACATCGATAGGTTTCACTGCTCCTCTTTTCAGAAGGAATCTTCGGTGGACTGCTTCATCTGATAATCCACTGCCATTCAGATTGTGGCTGCAGAGGTGCAGGACTTGCGGGCATACATCCACCAATCCTAGCCAGCAATCGCTAGATCATTGTCCTAATCCTGAATGCAATCAGCCAATGGACGATGATGGATCATTCACAGAGTATCAAATTGTTACCCCCTCCGCTTTCAGGACGGATTTAAGCCGGGGAGGTGACGCTAGGGACGATGCAGATATTCGTTTTGGTATTCCTTCTGCTTTAGCAGAGACTTCGCCTCATCTTGTAAATGATTCCCCTGAAGGATCGAACTTTGTCACATCTCTTTCCGATGATGGCAGGGTATGGAGGATTAACGACAATTCAGGTAATTTGTTTGAAGGATCCTCAGTAACCACTCCACCTCCCCCTCCCCCTTCCGGTGTTTGGGTGCCGACTTTGGATCATCAGTGGGTAGATACGCGTTTCAGGGACCCGGCAGGACAGGTTGAGCGCGTTGCTTTAGCTGCTGGCAAAACAACAGAGATACTGAGGATTCATCCAGCATCAGTTCCCCGGGGATTAAATCTTGACCCGGTTCATTCTCACAGAGCAGTCAGGGCAGCAGTTATTTCTGCGGCATTCATGTTGCAGAGAGTGTTGGCTGACAATTTTGATATTGATCCCGATGAGATTGAAGTGGCCAATATTTCCACCTGCACATTAACTGACCAGCTCAAAGTTGGTGAAATTGTGTTAAGTGATCGCCTTCCCAATGGTGCAGGTTTTGTCCGGGAAGCCCACAACAACCTACTGGATATGCTCCGGGAACTCTGCCGCCCGTCAAGGCAGGGATCGTATGCAGAATTCCTTCAAAGGGCAGAGCACTTAGTATGTGATTCTTCCTGTTATGATTGCCTCAAGGTCTACAGAAACATGACCTATCACGGGCTGCTTGACTGGCGGCTTGCGCTCTCATACCTGCGGATTCTTCTGGATAGCAACTATCGTGCAGGATTAGATGGAGATTTCAGCCTTCCTGAACTCACAGGATGGGATGAGATGGCAAGACGTGTGCGTAATAATTTTGTGGACTATTTCAATTATCAACGTGAGGAGTGGGGAGTGCTGCCAGGTTTCACTGCAGGGGGAAACAGGTATATTGTAATTCACCCGTTGTGGAATACACACAGGCCAGAGGGAATACTTAGGGAAGCTGTAAACGCGGCAGGCGGTAATGTTACTGCTTTTTTAGATACATTTAATTTATTAAGGCGCCCTGGCTGGTACAGGACGCAGATGTTGAGATGATAAATATATGAAGGTGAACAGAACAAAGAAGAAGCCTGTCACGGTTAAGGGGATACCCGTACTCTCATTTTTTACGGGTGGCGGCTTCTTGGATATAGGCTTCGAACAAGCTGGTTTTGAGGTTGTATGGACAAATGAGGTAAACAGGCTTTTTACAGATATGTACAGCTATGGCATGACATCGTGGAAAAGATCCGTGTTTCCTGAAAGCGCAGAAGCAATTATTTCTTCAAAAGGGAATATTGAGAACATTTTTACCCCAAGGATTTTGAAAGAAGCGTTTAATGGGAAACGGCCTCCGTTTTTTGGAGTAATTGGAGGCCCCCCGTGCCCTGATTTCAGTTCAGGGGGGAAAAACAGAGGATGTAATGGAGATAACGGGAAGCTTTCCAAGACCTATGTTCATAGGATTTGCACGATCAAACCTTCCTTTTTCGTTTTTGAAAATGTTTCTGGTTTGCATAGAACAAAAATACACCGCAAATTTTTAGCAAAGCTGGAAAAAACTTTAGAGAAGAAGGATTATTGCCTGGACTTACGAATATTGAATTCCCTGGATTTCGGCCTGCCTCAGAACAGGGAACGACTCTTTATGATAGGCATTCAGAAAAAAATTGCCAGTAAGTGCTTAGGCCGGACAGTAAAACCTAATGAAAGAAACTGGTTTCATTGGCCTGAACCTGTCTATGCGAATGCCAAAGAATCCTACACTTGGCCTGATATTGTACCCAAAGGGAAGATCCCTAGACAACCCTCAGAGATACCTGGTGAATTAACTGTCTATTCTTTATTGAACAGAAATAATGACCCGTCAAAGTTATTGAATGGTAAAGATTTTTTCAAACCTTATTCAGATAAATTTGATACTATCAGGGAAGGTGATACACATAGAAAATCTTTCAAACGCCTGCATCGGTTCAGATTTAGTCCAACTGTATGTTATGGGCATAATGAAGTTCACCTGCACCCTTGGAAAAGAAGGAGGTTGAGCGTCAGGGAAGCTATGAGGATACAGGGAATCCCTGATACCTATGCTCTTCCTGAAGATGCAACCCTAACGGCGAAGTTCGCAATAGTTTCTAATGGAGTACCTGTTCCACTCGGTCACACAGTTGCCCTAAGTATTATGAATTTCTTTGGGGATGTGAGGAGCTAAAATGGCAATACATAACACGGCATTTGATGCAGCTAATACCGCTGTAAGGGCCTTCTTAACAAAAGTAGGATCGAAGTACTGGGGCAAGACATTTAACATAGGTTCTGGTTCTGGCAAAACTATATGGTATGAAATAAAGAATGAGGTTTTCGGGGGAAGATGTTGTTATTGTGGTAAGCGTTCAGAAAAACTTCAGATAGAGCACCTTGTAATGTTCAACAGAGTGGAATATGGATTACACCACCCAGGCAATATAGCTCCAGTATGCAGTGATTGTAACAGACGCAGCAAAAACGATACCGGGGAGCATTTGTCATGGGAACAACACCTGAAGAGAGTATGCAAGAGAAATGAAGGATATGAAGAATTTTAAAAGCCGTCGACAACAAATTCTCAATCATATATACGAAGGGAAATTCGCATATCCAAGACTATCCAATGAGGTAAAGAATTCTATTAGAGTCATAGCCGAGTCTTTGTACAAAAATATTACTTCAGAATCTGAGAATTCCCTATTACTATACGAAAGTATCGCGGAAGCTTTCGTGAAAGATAGCAATTCAAGCATGGATTAATATGGATATTTGGAGTTCAGAAAAACGTAGCGAGGTAATGTCAAGAATATTAAGCAGTAATACCCTTCCAGAGAGGCGGGTCCGGAAAATGCTTACCACGTTAGGTTATAGGTACCGCCTGAATGTCAGAAATCTGCCTGGCAAACCTGATATAGTCTTACGTAAATATAACTCCATCATCTTCATTCATGGCTGCTTTTGGCATTTGCACTCAAAGTGCCGGGACGGGACTATTCCTAAATCAAGAACAGATTATTGGAAAGATAAGCTGCTGAGTAATAAAAAGAGGGACACCAAGAACATTAGGAAGCTTAAACAACAAGGATGGAAAGTGTTAAGGTTATGGGAATGTGAAATTGAAAAAGAACCGGATAAAGTTGTTAAAAGGATTGAGAAGCTTCTTGAAGGCGAGTAGGTTATTTATTGACAGTTTATATATATCTCGATATTCTTTCGACATGCCCTAAGTGAACCGACGAAAGTTAAAGGAGCTTATCCACATTTAGCTGCTCTGTCTTGTCTACCAATTTTGAATTTATTTCCATAACCGAGAGTTTTCTGGCATAGTTGCTTTGCCTGTTTCCAGTCTTTTTCCTTGCCATCACTTGAAACTGCTATCAAATTTCCGAGGTGATGTTTAAGAACTATGAGGACACCTTGAACGCAGATATCATATGGTAGATGTTCCGTCTTGCAGTAAGAAAATGTTCTGGCCGGGCTCCTTCGTGATGGCTCATAGGACTTAATAATAAATGGTTCACAATTCATTCCTGATGAACCGTTAAAGATTATTCCATCCTCGGTAAATACCGGATCACCGGTACCATCTTCTCCGGCAAGTTCTACCTGTGCAGCGGAAATAATCTTTCTGCAATCAAGCATGGCATTTTTGAATTTATCACTTGGCAAGGATATTTCACGTTGCCAGAAATGTGTCCAGCCCATTCTCAACTCCTTTTCTTATTGATCTTTTGATTAAAGTATTGATATAAAATCTCCCTGAGCCTGGAACTCGGAGTTACTGGCTCTCGCCTCCTTTTCATTTCCTCTGCCGCATCCTCACATAATTGTTTCCATAAATCTTTTGGGATTTGCACAGGATGTCTTTCAGGCATTCATATTTCCTCATATAGTTAAGTTGATGATTTTAGTTATTGATCCCATTGGATCACCTTTACTTTTACTTAGCCCTGAGTAAGGGCTAAACAGATGGATATTCTTTTACTTTTTCTTCTGTAGACATTTTGAAGAATGTGACGATATAAGGCTCGGATGACCGTAAGTCCCTTATTTACAGTCCCTGGGAGTCTCGTCCCGTACGAAAGCTTGGGAGCCGGGCGCCACAGAGTAGACGCGTATGAGCAGGTTGGAGACCACGTTTGTCGGATGCTCCGTATCACGAATGAGGTTGCGTTTCTGAGGATCGACCGGGTGCGGCAAAAAATCACGAGCCACTTCCATTTGGGGGAAAGGGGGTTTTTTGCGCTTGATTTTGGCCGCTTCATATCCGATTCTCCACAATGTTCATTTTTCGCTCTCTACCCTTGTTTTCGCTTGACTTTCTATAGCAGGTCTTTCATAACTCCCAGGCTAATCTCGTATATAACCCTTTGCGAACTCATAGACCTTAAAGAAATTCTTCAATAGGTTAGCTACGCTAAATAAATGGATGCACTAGGTTGGCCATTATCAAATGCGTTTTGGTCAGAATATTCACAAATAGCTTCATCTGAAAGAACTACCAGTTTACCATCAGCTCTATTTATCAAAACAAGCCATATATCTCCGCCAGATTGCCATGTTGAACCGCCTAAAACTTTAGCCACCTTTTCCGCTTGTTGCTCATTCATAAATCTTTCCTTTCAGAGCAATGTGTATAATTGTATACATATATACATGCTTTAACTTGTTCATGCAAATAAAAAATTATAAATTTTCAAAGATTTATAATTTTAAACGATGAGCCATTATACTATTGTTTTAATCAATCTACCAATTCTCGCACATTCCCTGATACTGGTTAGAGTCACCCTCTGGGCTGGACAGCTTAAAAAACAAGATCGAGGATCACGCAAGATATGCCTAACCTCTAATCTGCTACTACTGAATAACCCCAGGTACCTTTGTACGATATATCCATACCTTCTTTACATTCGCCGGTGGTCTCGGCAATCGTGCCGTCGGCATCGATGACCGCCTCGGCGAAGAATTCCGGACCCTGTTGACTCCAAACCTTCAAACGAATTTCATTGATGATCTCCTGTAATATCTCAACATGTTCAACTGCAAAGCGACGGCAGAAATCACCCGCCGTAGTCGGGTCGGGTATCCGATCAGCGCCAACTGCATCAAGATACACATCGTCATTTCGCAACCGCTCTATATCTTCAAGGCATTCGCCATTACAGAGAATGTTGTAGGCAATATTGAGAACATGGTCAGACTCAAAATAGGGATTGTGCAGCTTGAAAAGACGAAGGTGGCGATTGATAGCCTCGTCCAGTCGCAACTGCTTGACTAACATTTGCACGGCCCCGATCCCACCATAGAGCACACCGTGGTTACGATCGGATATCTCGTAATGGATATTGCCCGGATTGAGCATTGGCCCGAGATGTTCGGGAATTGTTCTTTTGTCAAGGCGATTGCGAATTTTTCGCTTGCGTTGTCTCAACTGTTTTGCTATTTTCTTTTTCACTCGAAATGACTCCTTTCATGTAAGTTTTTGTTTTTCATGAATTGCCAAAAGTGCATTATAATGCACCATGAGGGTCATTTCGAGTACTTTTTCAAAATTAAAGTCACTTTATCAGATCAATCTACACTTGTTCTGAGACTAGGGCGAGTTTCACATGGAGACCGAACCCCCTGCCCGCAGACTGTTCCTACACCGATGAAAGGACGACTGTTGGTAACAGAATCACTAAATTGTTTGCCAACAACAAAAAATGCTTGACAACAAGGGCTGTTTGGAATACTCTGAATCGAGGCAAGAAACCGAATCAGCAAGCATCAATTGCAAGCGTGAGAACTGCCGTTCGAAACCTTTTGGCGGCAAAGCAACTCAAGGTCGTCAAACACGAAGGGAGGATGTTTGTATTGGCCAGAAGAGGTAAGTAGAAGTTGAAACCACACAAGAATGTGTGGTCTAACGTTTGTGACGTTACTGATGAGGCTTCAATTAAAATAGTAAGAAAAGCAAGATGATTAACAAAGAAACAATAGGTTTGGTCGAGAACGGAGTTCACCTCTCTACCTTCGCTGGCTTATCACTTCTTTTTACTCCGCTTCAGTGTGGTGTATTCGCTTTTGTTGCTTGCAAACCTCTCAAGGTTGTTGCAACTATAAGTCAGCACGTAGAAATAGCTCCGTTCTCTTTATTTTTTGGAAAGGCAGGGTAAGAAAATGAGAATTCACAAAGTGTACTATAAGAAAGATAAGAAAGGTCGTCCAATCTATAGCAAGAATTGGTATGTCGAAATAAAAGACCACAATCAAACTGTTCGTCATTTTGCTGGATATACTGACAAGCATCAAACGCAACTGCTTGGCGACCAACTACAGCAGCTTCTAAAGGGAGATACACAAATGCCGGTACGCCCGTATCATCCGTATTAGGGACTACTAATTGGAGGTAAGAGCTAATGGAGTTAAGCGAAAGCGAAAAGAAATGCTTTGAACTGCTTGTGAAATGGTACAAACAGAAACCGGGCGTTGTTGTGGGATATTACGGATATACGAAGCTAATGGAAGAATTAGGTGTTGACATCGATACGTGTAAAGCGCTCGTAGGCAAAATGAGAGAAATCCAAGCTGTTACACATGACTATCCTCCCGGATGGCTGGTGTCTGAGGAAGGTGCTTATTTTCGCATAGCAACTCACATAGAGACCGTCTGGCAGGAGTTTCTACAACAGCAGAAAGAAAAGGGGAGTGGAGCTTAGACAGCATTGATTTTGCTGCCTATGACTTGCACTACCGCGACCAGTTGTGTTATAATCGTGGCAGAGATGTGGTCACCGGCTGAGGTTCTGCTCGATCGCTCAGCGAAATCGGACCCGATATGAACCTAAATTCATTAGCAGAAAAAAAAACGGATTTATCTCCAGGTCTTAATAGCGGGGGAGCGTTTCGAACCTATGACCTCCCTGAACGCGCTCAGTCCTTGTATGAGATTCTGTAGCCGATGGGACCTTTACTGGCGGTACAACTCCCGTACAATCTGCTTTACGGCTCTGAAATGGTCGAAAGCAAAAGACGTATCATTTAATTAAATTGGCACTTTAGAAATAATTTCATTCATCTCCGCTGAACTAAAGCCCCGTAGAGTTTGTGTCCTTACATTGCCAAGCGACCCTAAGCCCAGCATTGCCGCCGTTACCGTTTCGTCATCCGGAGCTTCTAAGATGAGTACAGCATCATGAACTCCCATGGTCCAATAGACCTCCTTGACTGTTACTTCTACCTTCTCGGCCATGGATTTGAATTTAGCCGCTCTGTCAGGAGAATCTTTAAAATCTCGAATCCCCTGCTGAGTAAAATTGACTAGGGAAATGAATGTGGCCATAACTGAGTTCCTTTCTTTCTACTCCAATTTACCATTGAGTACCTGACACGAATTGGCAAACGTTCTGGTTTTTCAAAAGTTGCACCGCTATTATACTCTGGGCCGACCGAATTGAAAAACTCTTTCTTGGAAAACAGAGCGGTTGTCTCAAAATATCCGGAACTAAAGGTTTACCTTACCCAGGACAGGGCCTGGAAAGAGCGGTTCCATCAGAATATGTTTGATGCGGTAGCTTTGGGGATAATGGCTAATATGAAGCTAATAGAAGAAAAAATGTTTGAAAGATGTTGAGGTCTGGTGTAAGATGTGATGTCGAAAGATTAGTGACTTATTAGGGTTTCAAAAAATAAGTAATTTTTAATGTAATAGTATAGAACCAATGAAGGAAGTTAGTTATGGCAGAAAGCAGATCTCATAAAAAGGGGAAAGGAAACACTGCACGAACAGAAGTTCCGATTTCTCGTGGTCGTCGTCTTGATGCCATTCGAGGCAGACATGCAATTGAAGTGGAACGTGGTGGAACCCCGGGGAAAATTGATCAGGCACTTTCAAGACTTAGAACCCAAAGCAATAAGAACAAGATTCTAAGGGTTCCCCAAAGTGATATGGACCTAGCGGTTCAGCGTGCTCAGCAGAAAAAAATGAATGTGACTGTAACGAATCTTGCTAAAACGAAACGCAAAAAAGCTTGATTTAGAAAATGCAGGATGCAAAAGAATTATGCCAAACCGACAAACACATATAAAAGTTGGTGTTTTAAGTGGTTGTGGCTTTGCAGCATACAAAAGCCGTGAGCAAGATTTGCCAAATATACTCCTGGAGACAATTGGCGGAGGAGTTGGTGGTTATATTGGAAGTCGACTTCCCGATATGATCGAACCTGCGATGTGTCCGGACCACCGCCAATTTGCCCATTCAGTTGCTGCTGGAAGCAGCGTTGCATGCAGCTTGTATAAGCTACTTGAGAAATGGGAAAAAGAGTTTCGTTCAAGAGCCAAGTATTATGGTGACAAAAGGAACGAAGATTTTGCAAGTTGGTTCCAGAAGTTTTTATATACTGTTCTTGAAATATTTTTCCGTATTGTAGCCGGAGGCCTGTGTGGCTTAGGGGCTGGCTATATATCCCATTTGGCATTAGATGGTAGAACACCCAAAGGCTTGCCAGTTTTCCAATAGACATTTTTGGTTTCGACGTTGGCCTCTAAGTGGCACGAATAGGGAAGTTGTATTTTTGCTCTCTCTTCTGGAACGCTTCAGGTCCGCCTTCCAAAACATACCAACAATGCTGCCTTACACCTTTTGAATACAATACGGATTTTGTGCTGTCATCCTCAAAAGAATTTTCTAAGGCGCCCGACACGTAACAAATATTTGCATTCTGTTCTTGCCGGTCTTTATCAAAATTGGCGACAATTACTTGCTCCGAATCGGTGTTCACAACCAGATTAGCATTGTGTGTAACAATAATTACCTGTCTCTTCTTCTTAGCTTTTCTAAAATACTGCACAAGAGTAGTGTATGCAGACCTGTTGTCTAAGTTTTCCTCTGGTTGATCAATTAAGATAGGCTTACAACTCTCATCCAAATCTAAGTATAGGATAAGCAATGCTATGCCTTTAAGGCCCGGTGTGAGCTCGTCTAACTTTTTTTCATCGAATTGGATAGAGTATGAAAGTCTGTAATAATTTGTTGCAAAAAGCCAGTTGTAAAAATCTGCTACCGAATATATTCCGTTAAGCTGATTAAGTGCATTTTCTTCCTCTGACAATGCTTTGTTTGCAGCAAATAGCCGTATGATATCAGACACGAAATCTTGAATCTTTCTCACATTATTGTTAGCCAGTCTGAGACTTCCGTCGCCATCTTGCCATAATGCCAAGGGAAAATCCAATGATAGTATTTTATCCTTTAAATTCGCTAACTTTTCGAGAAGCTCTCTTTCGTCCTTATTGTGAAACTTCCCCGCCTTCCGATGGTCTATAAGTTTGTCCCCTCGCTCCGCCATTTGCTGATAGTCAAAGTCCATTTTGACATTAAATCGGAAAAGGTTTCTCTCGTCCACGTCATCTCTCAGCGTTTGCTCCAACGGTTTATATATTTCCTCAAGAACCTTTTTTTCCTCGAACAAAGTAACAAAGAAATTTGCAAAATACGCTTTTTGTTTCCCTTTCAACTCAGGCAATGTCTTCTCAGCTTCAGAGCATCTTTGTAAACTTTCTTTTAGTGAAGCAACTTCTTGGGCAGTTTTCTTATCTATACTACTTAGCTCTGTGAGCTTTTGTTGTCTTGTTCTTTCTAAATTCAATTTGCTTACTATTTCAGCTATTTGCCTGCTAAGTTCACTCAGGTTTTGCGTCTTGGTCTTAATTAGTTCCTTCCTTTTTGTTTTGGTCTTGTTTAAAATGTCAATAAGATCGGGCGGCGAGAAAGATATTCTAAATTCTTCTTTTATGTCTAATTTTTTCAACTTCAGCTTGATATCTTCGACTTTACTATCAATATATGTATCAAAGTCCCGAAATTCTTGGATCAGCCCGTCTAAATTCCTGATTTGTTTAGCAATCACAGCACTTTCCTTTTCTAACTTTGTCTTTTCTTCGTTTAATTTATTGTACTCCTCTAAAAGTTTTTTATTATTTTCGCTTTTATCGGTGATATTCTTCGATAGTTTCTCAACCTCCGCTTTTATCTTTGTGTGCTCGTCTTCCTTTCTTGAAATCTCCGAGTTTACTTTAGGTCTTCTCAAGATGAGTTCCACAGTTTCTTTTATGTCTGAGTTAATGCTATGTATTTGTTTTACAATTTGAGTTCTTTTCAGATTTATTGAATCAAGCTGTGATTTTTTAAAGCTATTAAAATCGCTGTATATCGCTTTTTCTTCGTCTTTGACCTTTTGGTAGATAACATTTTCTATCTGCTCTTGCAATTTTGCGACCTGTTCTTCAGAGCATAGTTGGGTGACAAAACCTTGGGATAGGTACGTTACTTTTTCATTTGCTTCGTGGCCATTTTTGTGAAGTTCCAATATGTCTTCGCTGTTGTCCATCCACTTAAGTGTTATCTTGAGTCTTGGAAATTTGCCTTTCGCTTTCTTCAGGAAAGAATTCTCGTTGCTTTCTATTTCGGCCCAATTCCGGTTGGCTGCTAAAGCGATTAAGTCCAACAATGCTGTTTTGCCAGTGCCTTTCCCTCCTACAACACTAATCAAATCTGAATTAAGTTCTATTTCCTTTTCCTCAAACCATCCGTTCGAATCTTGAACGCTTACCGACACGATCACCTTGCCTGGGTCAATCTTTGATGGTGGTTCTTCACCTATGTAAACACGGGCTTCTGGCTCGTAGAGTATCTGTTTTAAACCCTCGAAGGTTGGATCTGCCTTTATCCAAGTAAAACATTTCCCAATCCTGTCCTTGTCTTGAGAACTGGAAAACCTGTGTGCATCACTACAGTCTAATAGCAAATCATTCACATTTGACTTGGTCAGTTGTGCTTTTGAGTGATGGAAAGTTTCCGGATCACTGGTGGAGATAAACACAAAGTCCACTTTATTAACAATGTCTTTTTTATCTGCTATGCTCTGGTCATTCCATTTGATATCGGCCCATTCTGTCTTACCTATAGCTGTAAAGTATTTGCCCTTAAAATAGTGTGAGTTTTCGAGTACCTGGATTATCTTGCCTTCGTCAAAGTTGATGTTATTAAATCCTTCCTGTAAATTACTGCCATATTCTGCTAACTTTTCATTAGGAACGGTAGATTTAATCAACTTACCCAATTCTTCAAGGCTCTGCTTTGTTGCCAGTGCCTGCCATTTTTTCTTCAACTGTTCGTATTTGGGCGTCAATTGATAGTGTTGGGGGATGGCGTTCAGAAAATGCTGCTGGATAATCTCAGGGTTTATATCCGGCGAGAAAATCACATGGAAATTCACCCTGTTGAGCTTGCTCTCCGTCCCCGCGAACTTTTTGATCCTGAATTCAATTACAGGCAAGATCAGCTCAATATTTTGTAAGCGATTGTTTTGTTCCCTTTCTTTCTTTATTTTCCGATAACCGTCAATGAACAAATAATCATTGATGCCAAGAACTTTGAACTCTAGTGGCAACGATTCTAAATCGCTTAAGAAAGCTTCCCATGGATCCTCCACACCGCCATAGAAGTGCACCAGTGATGCAGGAGTATGTACCTGTAAATCCCATTTTCTCCATTCCGACCCATTTGGATATGGGAAGTTGCTCTTTTGATTATTCATAGTCATCCTTTATTATTTTGTTTTTTATTGTCTGAACCTTCGACGATGGCGATTTCTTCGTCAGTTAGGCCGTAAAGTTTGTAAACCATTTGGTCAATTTGTTTTTCAAGTTCTTTGACTTTGGATTGGCTGGCTGGATTGTCTAAATAGTCCTCATTCATAGTGATATCAAGAATTTTGTTGACGACATCAATAAGTGCTTTCTGTTGATTAGGGTCAGCTTTTAGAATCGGGATATTCATTAAAGGAACTTTGTCCACCTGGAATAAATTACCTTGAAGTTTTCCCTTGTATAACAACCAAAAAGATGTAAGCCTAGAATTTAGAAGGGCTAGCAGATACTTAAGAGCAATTCTATCTGTTTTAATAATTAAGAATGCCCTGGATACATAGCACGGGAAGTCCACAAAGGAAAATGACGGTTGTGAGCATTTTCTAATTGATAGGATTTTCTCACCTATAAAAATGTCTTCGTCACGTGTTCTATGTAATCCATACGGTTTATTCACGGACGTTATTACCTTTTGAAATTTATCCAAATGCTTTTTTATATTTGGATAATCCCCAATTGCCTCGTTGATTTGTGGATGCGTATATATAATCCAATATCTGTTTGAACTATTACCATAGTACCTGCTTACTTCTCGAGTGGTATAATATGGTTTGATCAAATTTTGTTCTTCGGTATTCCAATTTATTCTGTTTTTTTTACTATTGTTTAATACAAAAATGCCGTCACCAACAGAGAATTTATCGCCTAGTTTTACCAAGTGCTTCCTGTTAACGAAATCCTGCATCACATCGATGCCACTAAATATTTCATTAGTTAAGATATGAAAAGGGCCTGCCGATTTAAGTTTATTTAATATACTATCTATTGCTGGCGGGACAAAGTTAATGTACTGGTCTTTATAATCAGATCTCTTAAATCGAACCGGGAATCTTACGTACTCTGGATTTGAAGTTTCGCCAGCTTCTCGCAGGAAATCTGCTAATATATCGCCGTCTGCCTTATCATTTTTTAGTTCTGCATAGTTTGAAATATATTCGTGCGGTTCAGATTGTTTCAGAATTAAGAAAACCATCGTTTGTATCCCAGCAGCAAATACTTTGTAGTTTCTAAAATCAACAAAGTTGATAATTCGCCCTTGTGTAATCACTTTGTTTCTAAACTTAGAAGCACCGTCATTGCTTACCCAATTGTTAGTAGCAATGAAACACATTATGCCATTCTTCTTTAAGACATCTAAGCCCTTAGAGCCAAACAAATACCACAGATCCATTTTGCCTTGGTAGCATTCACTTTTGCGTAATCCATCAAAAGCATTTTTATTTACTGCCTCTTTAACATACGGCGGATTTGCAATCACTACGTCAAATCCACTCTTTTCATGAAACACTTCTGAAAAATAAATTTCAAAATCAAAATCTGTATGGCCATTTGTGATTTTGGCAATTGTCTGGTCTATCTGGTTTTTATAGTCCTGTTTCTTTCGAGCATTGGTTTCATTAAAGAACAGCGGTTTTAATCTTTCGAGTTCTGCAAAATCTTTCCAGTTCTCCAAAGTTCTTGGCACACCAATAAGGGAATTGCCGCAGACGATTTTGTAATCTAAGTTTGGCAGGGGCTTTATTTTTTCTCGCTCTTCTTCATCAACGACAAGAGAAAGCCAGAGACGCAATTTAGCGATTTCTACTGCACCGAGGTCGATATCTACGCCGTAGAGACAATTTTGAATAGCATATCTTTTGAAATCATACGGCGTTCTATTTTTTGAGCCGTCAAGGTAGGTCGACAAAACCTGCCTTGCATTAACAATCTCGTGCATCATTCCGACAAGGAAGGCACCGGAGCCGACAGCAGGGTCACAGATTCTTATGGACTCAAGGGCCTTGTCTATGGCAGCAACGTTTTCCCGTATAGTTTCCGGCATTTGAAATGGATACCTTTTCGTTTCCCTACCTTTGTTTTCCACTCTTGTGTCATGTTCCAAAGCGGATTGGCCGTGCAGGATTAGAGATGTTATATCTTCTTGTGGAACAATTGGTTCACTTGAATGGAGAGACATTTGCTGATGCTCGGGTTCGCCAAAGAACTTATTCTGTTTTGGCTTTTCAGGAGCGATGGTCTTCTTTTTTCCCGTATTGACAGCAGTGTCAAGATAATTGATTAAACTCTGCTGACACATATAGTGAACGATTTCACGGGGGGTGTAGTAGGTGCCTTTGGATTTGCGGTCCTTAACTTCAAGCAAGTTCTCAAAGACCTTACCGAGCATTTCAGGGTCAACAGCTACTTCCTTTTCCAGCGGTTCATCTTCCTTGACGGTAAAATTGTAGCGGTCAAAGACATCGAGTATGCCGGTGCCGGTATCGCCCTGTTTAGTCTTCTCTGTATTTGAGAAAAGTTCGTTAGGCAATAGGATATCAGTATGCACCCAGTCATAGTTGTTAATAGGGTCAAACAAACCACCATTTAAGAACGGTATCTTGCAATTGAACTTGCCATAAAAATCATCCGTCCGCTCTACTGCCAGAGCTTCATAAAACAAAAGTTCCAAACTGTCATTGAAGAAATTTTTACCCTTTGCAGTTTCTTCATCAAAAAGCTGACGCTGAAAGTTTTTAGGTCCCGTGCCCCAGTCGGCATCACGTGCTACGCCGAACCAGCCTTTTTTCTGCAGGAAGTACAAAAATACAATCTGGCCTAAAAGTTTTTTGGCAAAGTCAACAGTATCAACATTCTTTGCTTCAAAGTCAGATTTGATATTCTTGTCCTTTTTGACTATTTTCTCAAGGGCTTCCTTGAGCCTTAGGAAAAGCTCTCTGTATTTCTCGAAGAATTCTTTGGTGACCTTCTCAATGCCGAAGGCATCTTCGATCTGCTTGAGAGTAGGGTTATGGTCGTCTTCAACAAGTATTGGCACAAATTGGCTTTGGGCCGTATGGCTGGTTTCGTTTTTACCAACCAGGAAGGAGTAACGACGGGCCGGGGTAAGTTGTTCTTTGGCCTTGATGTTGCCTTTTAAGGTTTCGGCCAGTTTATATTCCATTTTGACAAAGGAGAAACGCCAATCATCTTTATCCGGCGAGACGAAGGCGACCAGTGCAGCATCTTTCAATACGCCGCCGCGACTGCCGTTTAAGTACCAGGCAACAAAATTTCTCTGCATCGTGCGAGCACGTTCAAGGCTAATTTGCTTTCTGAGGCGGACAATGAGGATGTCTATTTTGTGTTTTTCCGGGTCTTCGTATTTACCTATGCGGTCAAGTGTCTTTATGTATGGCTTATAGGCGTCGGGGATGAAGTTGCCGCGATATATGGTTTGGGGAGTCTCTTTGATATGATTGAGAAGGTTCCTTACAAAATAAGTAAAACGCTCTTTGTCAAAAGAGTTTTGAAGCGTTTCTTGTACTAATCTCTTGGCAGTATCCTTATTCATATTATCCCCCAATTAAATACTCTGATAGGATGACCTCCCTGGGGCCAAAGGTGTGGGCGGCACTTTCGGCAAAGTGGCTTTCCAGAAGCTCATCGGCAATATTTTTCTGCAGGACTCCCAGTACCCTCAAGGGATTTACATCGTTTTTAAGCTCTTGGTTTAGCTCTCGCAGCGTCTTTTTCGTTGTCTGTTTTGGTAGGCCGCCTTCTTCAAGTTGTTTGACTACCTTCTTAAGATAAAGCTCCTGATCATCGGTAAACTGCCTGAAATCCTTCATAGCCTTCAAAATTTTTAACATCTGCGTAGCGCTGTCTCTACCGCCTCTGGCCTTGGGTTCGGGCGGCTCTTCGAGAGTAGCATAAAGAAAAGCTTCTTTATTCTTATCGAGATAGTCGTAAAAATCACTGCCCAGCTTTTCTCGCTTTGTTTCGGCCTTTGTCTCTAAAGTCTTTGCAGCTGAGATAAAGTCCAGCTCTTTAGGTTCTGCGTTGGCGGCCAAAAAGAATTTCTGAAGTTTTCCTTTGCGAAAATAAGTTAAAAGTTGATTTCCTGAGATTCCAAGCTTGCGGGCTGTTCTGGTTTTCTTTGGCAAACGTTTGATTTGGTTGAATAGATCAGGGTCTTTGTCACGGATATTTCTAATAACCTGTAGGTATTTTAGCTCGCTCTCCTCCAGGTCATCTTCGCCGGTGATTGTCTTTTTGGAAACCAAGCGGCTGAATAATTCGTGCGACTCGATTGGTTCACCCTCGGTTAAAAGGCGTGCGTCTGCACCCAATAGTGAAATAAAGGCATGAATCTTGGCTTCTGCAGCCTCTTTTAGCTTAATCTGGTCGTTGGATTGTTTGGTAGGAAAGAAATTAAATGTGTAAATCTTGTCGAACTTGGTATCAACACGGTTGATACGTCCAACTCTCTGCATAAGCCGAGTGGGATTCCAGGGAATATCATAGTTGATAACAATATTGGAACGGTGGAGGTTTACACCTTCCGACAATACCTCAGTTGTGACAAGTATTCGATAGTCATCTTTGGGTGAAAGCGCTCTGGCATCGAAATTTTCAATAGCTTTTCCCCGTATCGCCGCGCTCGATGCTCCGGTAAATGAAAGCACCGTGTCTGGGAACTTCTTCTGTAGCGTTTGGGCAAGGTAGTCGGCTGTTTCCTTGGATTCGGTAAAGACGATTACTTTGTTCTTTTTCAGAATGGGACGAGAAGAAAGCAGGTCAATGAATTTCAGCAGCTTCGGGTCACGATCCACTTTGCTCCAGAGACTTTGAATTTCCCTTAGAATATTCAAGTCATGTTCCAAATCTTCTTTCAGCTCGATTTGAAAATATTCTGATGGGTACCTTTTGGCTTTATCTTCTTCTATAAGCCTTTGGATCGCTTCTTCATCGTCATTCTCAAGTAAATCAAATATTTTATTTATGTGCTTCTTACTAACATAGACATTCCCTTTTTCAAATTCCTCTATGAATCTTTTATAAGAAGCAATAAATCTGCCTATACTATTCCTGAAGGCGTAAAAACTACTTTCCAGTCGCTTGACAACAAGGATTTTCATAAACCGCCCCATGTTCTTTTGGGACTGGATTTCCAACTGGTCTAACCTTTTTTCACCCTTATAGTAGAGCATTGGCGTGTAGCGGGCGTATTTGAATTTTTGGGCTAACAGCCCAATTGTCGTGTTGAATATGCTGTCTTCGTCATCGTTAAGTTCATACAGAATAGGTTCAGGATTAACTACTTCCGGGAACTTGAGCTTTTGATTTTTGAGGTCGTCACTGAAAAAGTTCTCAATTTCCGTTCGTGTCCTCCTGACCATTAAGTATTTCAAGACCTGCTCGCGTATCTGTTTGGCATTTTCCTTTGCCGTTTTTATATACTTTTCCCGGTCCCTCTGTCTGTCCAGGTTTTTGATTTTCTTTTCAAGTTTTGAAAAGAACGATTCCAAGTCCGCCACGTTGGGGATGGTGCTTTTTCTCGCTTTTTGGAAGAGTTTAATCTGGCTTAAGATATCTCTCGGCGCATTGTTAAAAGGAGTGGCGGTAACCAGGATAATGCGTTTGCCTCGACAGATTTGGGCAAGCTTCTCATAAGTAACATTTGATTCAGTTCTAAAACGGTGTGCCTCATCAATAAATATATTTTTATATTTCGCGACCCCTCTTCTGACAAGCTGATCCAGTTTTCCTAAGGACTCAAAATCGGCAGGTGCCCGGAAATCAGAAAAGATGCTTGGCCATGATCCGGGATTATTTTTTTCCAGCAATATAGGAGGAGCAACAACGAGGTTTCTGCCGTCAAGTTGATTGGCAAGCAAAGCTGATATGTAGGTCTTGCCAAGGCCGACTACATCGGAAATGAAAACGCCGCCGTATTCTTCGAGGATTTTCTTGGCATTTAATACGGCTTGTTTCTGATACTCCAGTTCTTTAAATTCCGATGGAACATACCTGAAAAAGACCTCATCGGTTCGCTGCAACTCATCCTTAAAGTATTCATATAAAAACTTCAGATACAACTGATATGGAGTAATGGTGTTATTCAGCCAGGTTCTTGTGTGAATCGTATCAATATATTTGTCTTTTACGTCAACTGCGTTTGCCCACAGTTCGTTAAATTTCTTCAAAGCAAACTCGTAATCGGCTCTGGTTTTTAGCTCCACGTTAAACTCCAAGTTGTCTACCAGTCCAGCCTGGCTAAAATTACTTGAGCCGGTAATCACCCTTCCTATGTCTCGGTCGCCTTCAGCAAATGACATAATATAGAGCTTGGCGTGGATATTCTCAGTAGGGTACGCTCGTATCTCCAACTTGCCGTTTCGCAGCCATTCCAGGAATTTATATACCCCCTCTTCAATTTGCCTGCTATCTTCGGAAACAGTCATTTCCTCGGCAATCAGGTCTGAGAAATGCTCTTTGGTCTCAGCGTAAGAAAACTGGAGGTCCGGCTGTTTGGATTGACGGATTAACTGAGTAGTCTTTGGATTTGTGCTGATTCCTATGAGAATTCTGATTTTCTTTGTTTTTTCCAGCGATTTATACAAAGCGTAAAAACCACTGGTATAAAAATAACCAACCAGAGCATCAAAAAATTCGGTATCCTTTATGAGAACCTTGAATCTTTCCAGGAGATTCCTGTCTGGCTCGTTAGTAATAAATGTTAGGTCTGTATTTGCCATAGTGTAAATTTTATCTCTTTATTAAGCCCTTTAAGTCCTCAAGAGCTAACATTCGGCCCACTTGCGACCGCATTTTGTTGTGCTGTCTTATGGATTGCACTTGTTAGCTCAATCGGAGAGCTTATCTGTGCATAAATATAGCAAACTTTTGAGCTTTTGTAAATAAAGTGATTGGAAGAGGAAGTCTATCAATGGCAAGTGATAAAACTAATTTCCTTGACGCATCCTAAAATAACAAGGTACAATCTTGGGGTAAATGTAGCTAAATATTGGAGGGACAAAATATGGCTGAGAAATCTCCACCAGTGCCTCCTGACTGGCATCAGCTTTTTAAGGATTTGCGTAAATTTCTTCAGCAAGTATATGCCCTGTTGCGGGAGAAGTTTAAGCGGCTCTATACATTGCTGAGGGAGACAATTAAGCAGTGGAAACTAACCGGAAAAGCTTCCTCAATACAGGACCGAATGGACAATCCTACTAAAAACCCGAACAATTATTTCGATAGAATACGTCAAAGACTGAAGGAGATAACAATGTCTAGACAGGTATCTGAAATACTCTCGCACTGGCACAAGCTTTTTGAGGGTTTTCAGGAATCACCTCAACAAATCTACAGCCAGCTGGAGCAGGCAATTGATAAGCGAGAGATACCGGATGTGAAGATTTCCCGGATAAGTTACCCTGAGGCTGGAGCATTGTCAGCCAGGCGAGAGTACCTGCGGATACGGCGCAAGGAGCATATTTTCGATATCTGTGCGGCTCCTTTTGGTACAGGCTTTTTTATTTCCTGGTGGTTGGGCAAAGGTCCGAGGTTATCCCGGCCACTTATTATTTTGCTTATTATCTTACTGCTTCCAATCATAATCGTTTTAATGTTAATTCCGATCTTACTGATCCCAATTGTTCCTCCAATTGCAGTTGTGGTGTGGCTTTCTCGACGTATGACTTATTACCGCATAGATACAGCTTTAATGTTTCAAGATTCAATCCATTCAGCCGTCCTGGAAGTCATTGGCCAGGCAACCGAAGGCAAAGGCATAAAGGCTTTGTCAGAACTGGAAAGAAAACCTATTTTAAGCGACCTGTTCAAGCGTAAGCTTAAATAATTATGGCTGAAAATGAAACAGAACGTGATTCTTTAAGTCCTACGCTTAGCGAGCAGCTTACCCGAGATTTCTATCGCTGGGAAAAACGAGCACGGGGCTGGCAGTTCTGGTACGACGTGGTGGAATTGGAGCCACCGTATGAACCGTTTTATTATCACTACGTTCCCAACTTGCCCGTTATAGATGACGGTCGCAGATCCACCTTCTTTAGTTCTATTATCGAGAGAGTTCGCAGACGACTAAAAGGCTCTTCTTCGCCGATGCCAGTATCTACCGATGATTCCTCGCCGGAGGAGCCGGAACCTGATTTCTTTGACGATAGTTCTGCCATGCATGAAATGACCATCTCTCTATCACCCGAACAGAAGGTCCCACTTGACTATGCAGAAAACCTGTTCTTAAACTTGAGTCTTTGCTCTATGCCGCTAAGTTTTGAGATCATTGGTACAAGTGAGTCAAGCTCCGTCCAGTTCAGCTGCCGCGAGCCGGATCTAATGCAGCTAAGACAACAGCTAAACGCCTATTTCCCCGATGCTGTAGTCTATAAGGAAGGCCAGAGCCTGGAGTGTCTCTGGGATAAAGATAAGCACACCGTGGTTGTCGATTTTGGGCTTTCCCAGGAGTTTATGAGACCTCTCCGAACTTATAAGCATCTTGATCCCGATCCTCTAACCGGTATAGTTGGGGCGCTCGAAGACCTCCAGGAGGAAGAACTGGGTATCCTGCAGGTCCTTTTTCAAGGGACGCATCATCCCTGGCTGGAGAGTATTATAAGGTCGGTAACC
>Ga0307433_1000536_pt1 | contig 28526 bp, 21 predicted proteins | sample SalMarWE160210MG_FD_202166 | JGI IMG/M metagenome (GOLD analysis project Ga0307433, IMG submission 202166) | Salt marsh sediment microbial communities from the Plum Island Ecosystem LTER, Massachusetts, United States - WE1603-210 | ecosystem: Environmental > Aquatic > Marine > Intertidal zone >... | reverse complement strand
CGTTGAAGCCTGCTATATGGTAAGATAATGTGGCACTCTTGATACCGAAAGGCAAGAGGAACTGAGAAAACAAACATTACCTAAGTGGCACAGCCATATTACGTCTACTCGACCAATTTGCGGTAGTCCAGCTTGGCGCAAAGTCTTATTTGAAAAGAGAATATGAAAATAATCCGGCTGGCGACAGCGAAGAAAACAAAGCCAAACAAAGCCAAACAAAGCCAATTTCAAGACTTCCCCGACAAAATGGGCGGGGAAAAAGGGAAGCGGGGAAGCTCCTGGCGGGTCTCGGATGCGGGAAAGACTGACATTTTAGGTTATCGAGAGTCGTCGAAGACTATAAGCCGGCGTTAAAGGACTTGTTTGAGGTGCCGGGGCAGTATATGACGGTGAGGATTTCAGAGTTATCCGGGGCCGAGCCAGTCGATGACAAGGGTCGTGACATTATCGTGCCCCCCTGCCTTGTTGGCGGCGGCCACGAGTGACTTGCAGGCAACCTGAGGATCGGTTTCGGCCTTCAGAATGGCGGCGATTTTCGCATCGTCCAGCATATCGGTAAGGCCGTCGGTGCAGAGCAGGAGACGGTCGCTCTTTTTCAAAGTGAAGGAACGGACATGGGAGCGGGCCTTTTCTTCCATACCGACGTACTGGGTGATCTGGCCCCGGGCCTCATGGTTGACCGCCTCTTCGGGCTCGATACGGCCCTTTTCGATGAGTTCGGATACGACCGAGTGGTCCCGGGTAATCTGGGCCATTCTACCATTGCGCAGCCGATAGGCCCTGCTGTCACCGAGGTTGGCAACGAAGCATCGGTTCTTTCTCAGCAGGACTATGACGAGCGTGGCGCCCATATCCCTGAAACCTGTTTCGCTGGTGCCTTCGAGTTGCAATTGTTTGCTCTGTTCGGCAATCATTCTTTCGAGCAGGGCTCTTATTGCCCGCGGAGTGCCGACTTTCAGCTTGTCGAGTGCGTTTTCGATCATGACGGGCAGATCCTCGGAGACGATTTCCGATGCGATGGCGCCGCCCCGGTGGCCCCCCATACCGTCGGATACGAGGAACAATGCCGGCTCAGGGTCGGCGAAGAATTTGTCCTGGTTTTCCTGGCGTTCCATTCCGACATGCGTCTCGGCGCCCCAGCGGAAATGGGCAGGCGGGCCGGCAACGAGTATTTCTACAGGCTTCTCGTTCATTTATGATTCCTCGTTTTCAATAAATCAGACAAGGCTTTGCTTGCACCAGGGGCAATAATTCCAGAACGTCGAATCCACAGACCAGCCGCAGCGGGAGCATATTTCCGGGAAGGGCCGAACCTGCCAGGGCCGTCGAACCTTCCGGTGGCACCAGGGACAATAACGCATGAAGCGCATGAGTTTTCCACCGCAGTGTTTGCAGCGGCTGTGGTATCGAGTGCCCGCCGTACGTGTCGCGGCAGGCGAAGCGAAACCCGGCCCGTAACACCACGGACAGAATCGCCACTCGGGCAGAACACCCCGGTGACAGCGCGTGCAAACGTGGCTGAACGGAGTGCTCGCATCGAAACGGTTGCGATCGCTGCCGCACCATGGACATATCACCATGCTCTCGGCGATCGGCTCGCCGCAATCGACGCACCGGAAAACGACGGGAACCACTGCCGCGTAGCGTTTGATGAACGCCGCCCGGCGCATCTTCTGCCAGTCGAGCTTCTTCCGACCGGTCGATTTCAGGAAAGAGGCGAGCTTGAGTTTCCTTGGCACGGCTTGGAGCAGGGCCGAGCGCATCTTCTCAGCGTTTGCGAATCGTTTGTCGGGATCCACCGCCAGGACCTGCTTGAGAAATGCGACGAATGCCAGGTTGGTTTTTTCCCGGAGTCGATTACAGCCCTTTGGCGGCCAGCGAAAAGGCCATTTCGGCAGGACGCCGGTGATGTACTCGTACAGTATGAGCCCGAGAGCGAAACAATCGCTGCGGTAGGTCGGCCGGCCGTACGCCTGCTCGGGAGCGACGTAGCCGGGCGTGCCGAAGTCGTCGACGGTTATCATTCGGCCTTTAAGCTTCAGGCCGATCCCGAAATCGCCGAGTGCTGCCCGGCCGTTCGGAAACAGGAAAATGTTGCCCGGCGTAACGTCGCAATGAACCATCCGCTTACGGTGGGCGTAGGCCAGGCCGTCAAGGACCTGGGCGGCGATCGAGATGATTCTGCGGACGCTCATTGGCCTTGAGCAGTCGTCCAGCGTGCCGACCGACAGCTCGGTTGCCAGGACGGCCTGGCCGCCTATAATATCAGCGTTCTTAACCGGCATAATGTGTGGGTGGCGTAGTTGTGCGACCAAGCGGATTTCACGAAGCAGAGCCTGGTTATCCCGCTTGCCGTTCACGTCGGCCAGCGGTATCTTCAGGGCCACCCAGATACTCTCGACAGTATCCCGGGCCTTCCAGACCTCGCAGCTTCCGCCTTCGCCGAGGTATTTTGCCAGCCGGTACTTGCCCAGTCTCTGGCCGGCCTTGAGGTCAAGACTCGACGGGCGAGTCGTCTTGATTTTGTTTTTATTAGTCGACTGAACCATATTTTTTCCAAGGTAATCGAAACGTATACCATCCTCGCGCATATAATAACAGAAATTCTCGAAATCAATTTCAATAAAATCGCCGTAAAGTCAATAATTTTTAAGATAGCAACAATAAATATGCCTTGACGGAACGAGGGAAAATCAATAGATTAAGCGGCTTACTCAAGCGATTACTTTCAAGGATAGTTTCCATGGAAAAGGCTATTGCAAAAGCTGGTGCGTTAATTGAGGCGATGGAGTATATCAGGCGTTTCCGCGAGCGGATCGTAGTTGTCAAGCTCGGCGGAAGCATCCTGGACGATACGTCTCTGCAAAAAAAGCTGCTGACCGATATCGCCTTTATGGCGACGGTCGGTATGCGGCCGATTATCGTCCACGGCGGCGGTAAAGCTATTACCAGGGCGATGAACGAAGCGGGCTTAGAACCGGTCTGGGTGCAGGGCCGGCGATATACCGATAAGAGAACCCTGACTATCGCCGAGCATACGCTCGTGCACAAAATCAATACGCCGCTCTGTGAGATGCTGACCGAGTTGGGAAGCGAGCCGATGGGACTGCATTCGCTCGGCAGTTGCGCATTGTTTGCCGAGCTGTTGAGACTTGCCGGCGAAAATGGGCGAAAAATCGACGTCGGACTGGTCGGGCAAATCACGAATGTGAACGGACAATTGCTCAGGAAATTATGTGCCGACGGGACCATACCGGTAATCGCCTCAGTCGCCAAGGATAAGGCTGGCGGAAAATTAAACGTTAACGCCGACAGCGCCGCGGGAATGGTCGCCGCCGAAGTCGTTGCTGAGAAGCTCGTTGTCGTCAGCGATACTCACGGGATACGAACCAACATCGAAGATCCTGAAAGCTGGGTATCGAGTTTGAATGAAGAGCAGATTAAGGAGATGATCGACGCCGGAATTATCACCGATGCGATGTTCCCAAAAGTCGAGGCCTGTATAACGGCCCTGGATGCCGGGGTCAGCAAGGCGCATATTATCGACGGCCGGATTCCCCACTCGCTGCTGCTCGAAATTTATACCGACAAGGGAATCGGAACGCAGATAGTTAAGAATTAAGAATGTAGAATTGAGAATTTGGAAATAGTGCTTCTATAAATGGAGCACGAGAAACGAGATACGAATTATGACTACACAGGAGACAATTGAATTGTTTGACAAGTATGTTATCGCCAATTATGGTCGTCTGCCGCGGGTAATCGTCAAAGGCGAGGGTTGTTACCTTTATGACGCCGAAGGCAATAAGATACTGGACATGTTCCCCGGATGGGCCGTCAGCGGTTTAGGCCACTGCCATCCCAGGGTCGTCGAGGCCCTGCGCAAACAGGCCGGCGAGCTTCTGCATATCGATAATACTTTTTATTCCGAGCCGCAGGGCATGCTGGCAAAATTGCTGAGCGAGCGGGCGTTCGGCGGCAAGTGCTTCTTCTGCAACAGCGGCGCCGAGGCCAACGAGGCGGCGTTGAAACTGGCACGCCTGCACACGGCACAGGAAAAGTATAAATTCATAACCGCCGAGGGCAGCTTTCACGGCCGAACCTTCGCCACGGTAACTGCGACCGCTCAGCCGAAATATCACGAGGGCTTTCTGCCGTTGCTGCCGGGTTTCACTTATGTGCCGTTCAATGATGTTGCGGCACTCGAATCGGCATTCAGCGACGAGGTAGCGGCGGTCATGGTCGAGCCGATCCAGGGCGAGGGCGGAATCAACATAGCGACCGCCGAATATCTACAGGCGATTCGCCGGCTCTGCGATGAAAACGGAGCGGTTATGATTTTAGACGAGGTCCAGACCGGAATCGGCCGGACCGGAAAATGGTTCGGATACCAGCATTTCGATGTCGAGCCGGATATCATTACGATGGCAAAAGCCCTCGGGGGCGGAGTTGCAATCGGGGCGATGATGGCAAAAGAAGAAATCGCTGCTTCGCTGGTACCCGGCAAACATGCTTCGACGTTCGGCGGAAACTCCCTGGCCTGCGCTGCCGGCATCGCGGTAATTGAGGCAATCGAAGAAGACAAGCTGCTTGAAAACGCCGTTGAGATGGGCCAATACGCAAAAGACAAGCTCGAACAGTTGAAACAGAAACATTTCATCATAGACAGCGTTCGTGGTATCGGCCTGATGATCGGCGTTCAGTTAACCAGCCCGGGCAATGATATCGTCGATAAATGCCTGGAGAAAGGTTTGCGAATCAACTGCACCAGCGGCACAGTCCTGCGATTCATGCCGGCCATGATTGCCACGAAAGCCCAAATCGACCAGGCCATTGAGATTCTTGATAGTGTTATGAGTGAGGTTGAATAATGAAGGATTTTCTTTCCATTAATAATTATCCGACGGAACTTCTAAAAGAATTACTTCGGATGAGCGTGCGGCTAAAGAGCCTATATACCGTCGGCGGCAAGGATTTGTGCCTTACCGGCAAAACGCTCGCAATGCTTTTCGAAAAGCCGAGCCTGCGAACTCGAATCAGTTTCCAGGTCGCGATGACAGATCTGGGCGGCAATCCGATCTACGTCAAACCGGAGGATATCGGCGGCATCGGCAAGCGCGAACCGGTCAAAGACATCGCAAGAGTTCTGAGCCGGTACGTCGATGGTATCATGGCCCGAACCTTCGAGCACAGCACGGTCACCGAACTGGCTAAATATGCAAGGGTGCCTGTCATCAACGCCCTTACGGACTGGCTGCATCCCTGCCAGGCGATGGCCGACGTGCTTACAATCCAGGAGCATTGCAAGGACTACGAGGGCGTGAAGATCGCATTTATCGGTGACGGCAACAATGTCGCTCGTTCTTTGGCGCATGCCTGCGCAAAGCTGCATATGATAATGGTGGTCGCATCGCCGGCCGGTTACGAGCTTGACGCCGAGACTATCGAACATGTAAACGAAATCTCGGCCGACTGTGTCCGGCAGACGAACGATCCTGGTGCCGCTGTTCTCGATGCCGATATCATTTATACAGATACCTGGGTCAGCATGGGCCAGGAGGCTGAGAAGCAAAAGCGCCAGGCGGATTTTGCAGGCTTCCAGGTCAACGCCGAATTGGTAAAATCCGCGCCGGACAACGTGAAGATTATGCACTGCCTGCCCGCTTATCGCGGCCTGGAAATAACAGACGAGGTCGTCGAATCGCCCAACTCGATTATTTTCGACCAGGCCGAAAACCGCCTGCACTTTCAGCGGGCGCTGCTAAAGAAACTAATGAGCTAAGAATGACGCAGCATAAAATAATTATTGGTGATTCGAGGAATATGACGGAGGTGGCTGATGAGTCGGTCCATCTTGTTATTACATCCCCTCCATATTGGCAGCTCAAAGATTATGGAAACGGCAGTCAAATAGGCTTTGACGACAGCTATGAAGATTATATCAATAACCTTAACATAGTATGGAACCAATGCCATAGAGTCTTAAAAAAAGGCTGTCGTTTATGTGTGAATATCGGCGACCAGTTTGCCCGTTCCGTTTATTACGGAAGATACAAGGTTATTCCTATAAGAACTGAGATCATAAAGTTCTGCGAAACCATAGGCTTTGATTACATGGGGGCGATTATCTGGCAGAAGGTTACTACCTGTAACACTACGGGCGGAGCAACGATTATGGGATCATTTCCCTTCCCCAGAAATGGAATTCTCAAGATCGATTATGAATTTATCCTGATTTTCAAGAAACACGGTGCCGCACCCAGAGTCGGCAAAGAAATCAAAGAACAATCGAGAATGACAATCGAAGAATGGAACCAGTTTTTCACCGGCCATTGGAATATACCGGGTGAAAAGCAGGATAAGCACTTAGCGATGTTTCCTGAAGAAGTACCCAGCCGTTTAATCAAAATGTTCAGTTTCGTAAATGATACGGTACTTGATCCTTTTCTTGGCAGCGGCACAACTTCTCTGGCAGCCAAAAAACTCAGCAGAAATTCCGTTGGATACGAGATAAATCCGGAATTCCTGCCGCTGATAAAAGAGAAGTTAGGGATACATCAGAAGATGATGTTTGAAGAAGCTGAATTTGAAATAGTTAGGCAAGATAGTGTATATGTTGACTATAAAGAAACGGTCAAGCAATTGCCTTATGTTTTCAAAGATCCCATTGAATTCGACAAAAAAATCGATCCGAGAAAACTACAGTTCGGCTCGAAAATCAATAATCACACTCCAAAAAAACAAGAATATTACGGTGTGAAAGATGTCATTTCACCAGAGCGTTTGGTTATAGGAAATGGGTTGAAAGTGAGGTTGCTGGGTATAAAAGAAAAACCTAAAATGAGTAGCCAAGCAATTCAGTTTCTAAGAGATAAGACACACGGGCAAAAGGTTTTTATGAAGTTTGATGTTGTAAAACACGATCGTGACAACAACTTACTCTGCTACTTGTATTTGCAAAACAAGACCTTTCTGAATGCGCACCTGATAAAAAGAGGATTAGTCGATGTTGATACTTCGCTGAATTATCAATTCAAAAACAAGTTCTTGGCAACAGCGGGAAAAACTAATGGAAAAGGAATGGATAACAGGCAGGGAAGGCAGGAACTTCAAGTTCAAGAGGGAAGCTCTCTTGAATTATGCGATGAACCGCTGGGCACTCAATAAGGCGCACAGTGTGGGTCCTACTTCTGAACTGATAAGGAAATGTTCTCCGAAATCATTTGAGCAATGGGAGGTTTTCTATTTTGACAACGCCACACAAAAGAAGCGAAATGGCATTAAGGTAACAAGGGAATACATCGCGGATCTAGGACGAAGGCTCTATGTGAAACTCTCTGAAGTTAGTACAAAACGAATTGGAATCCATCGAGGAGCAAGAATGTGTCGACTATGCTTATAACCTGGTTCTCAACAGAACATACGAAGGTTACAGATCGGAAGTGGATACGGTGTATGGACAATTAGAGGAAGAGTTGGAAACCAAGGTTCATCCGGCTCCGGACGTATGGGACAGAACTTACAATGTGGACTTTTACATTCAGGTAGGTGAAAAGTATATTGGGCTTCAAATCAAGCCTATATCTTCCGGCTTGGCATTAGATCAATATCAGTGGGATAAAATGCATGAAGTGAATCACAAGAAATTTGAAGAGAAATTCGGGGGCAAAGTGTTTTTCGTTTATTCGGTCAAATCCGGCAAGAAGAATAAAATATATAACACCGAAGTGATCGAAGAAATTAGGGAAGAAATTAGAAGATTGCAGAAGTGAGGATCGAAGTTGCAAAGCTGCTAACGAATAGGTATAATAATTGTATTGTTCAAAACAGGTTCTTTTGCCGGGGATTGATTGGAAATGGGTAAAGACAAGCGAACGGAAACAAATCCACTTGAGACGGTCGAGCCTATAGGCAAGCGCGTCCTGATTCGCAAGGACGAGGATAAGAAACAGACCAGGGGCGGGATCCAGCTTCCGGACAATATCGAAATTCCCACAATCACCGGCCGAATCATCACAATTTCCGCCGAGGTCGAACACTCGCCGGACATACCGCTGCGCCAATACGACAAAGTTCTGTTCAATCCCAAGGGGGCCATCCCTGTCGATTTCGAGGGTGACAATCGCCTGTTCGTTGTGGAGATCGAAAACGTAGTGGCCGTCTTCAGGAAATCATAAAATCACTCCGAAGATAAAGAGATGAAGGAGTCTTGTCGAGGCACTTGCTTTTAGCAGCATTATATGATAATGTTATGTCGAAGTACCGAATTATGATTGATAATAAAAATACATGGATTGCCAAAACAAAAAGGACCTTCACGGCGTTATTGCCTGTCTCCGAAAGGCGCAAAGGCCAGTGCGTGAATTGCGGAGCGTGCTGCAGACTGCCAAGCGACTGCCCATTCCTGAGGTTCTCGTCGGATGGCAAGGCTTTCTGTTCTATTTACCCGATTCGACCGTTAAACTGCAGAAAATACCCGAGAACCGAATCTGAACATATTACCCAAGAGACGTGCGGCTATAGATTCGAGTAAGATGAGCTTTACTTTGTTGAATCTATAGATGTTTGCGCGGCGTCACAGCTTTGCTGACAAACAGTAATAAAATAATGATACCAATCATATAAATTATGCTCTCGATGTGTACCCTGTTAAAATCCCGTTCGGCAGTTATTCCGGCTTTTTCAGCTACAGCTATTTATCCGGCAACTTTCTTTCGGCCTCGCCGCTTAAGAGCGAACAGACTTCCCAGTACCAGCAACAATCCTGTTGCAGGTTCCGGAACTTCCGGCGCTTTCGGCGTTGGTTTATTGTCTTTCATAACATAATAATACTTTTGTGGTTTTGCTTTTCCACCACCACCGCCGCTAAAGCCCCCCGGCCGGCTCAAATCTAAAGCGGTAGGGAACAGGCCGCCCGTGCCTCCTCCACCGGCGGCGGACAAGCCTTTTCCATCAGCCGAAATACCGTGTTCGGCCTGCTCGAATACCGCGATAATGACCTTTGGCTTATTGAGATATGCAATAGTGCTGGATGCCGTGGCGTCACTTACCTCACCCAGCCAGTAAATAAATTTATAGCCCGGCTTGGCGACTGCGGTCAGCATAACCTCCGTACCCGGCTTAAAATGATGAACGCCCGCGCCCGGAGTTATTTCACCGCCTTTAACAGGAGTCTGCTCAAGAAGCAGCACAATGTCCTGTGTCTGGCAATACGCAGGTATAGTCAGTCCGCATGCAATAATTGCAACGACTAACATTATACGTCCGCGTTCAAGGAATTTTGGAAATCCCCATTTCATCAAATTCCACCCCCGTTGGGACAAATTCTCGCTATCAATATAGACCGCTTTGCGGCTATGGATCCTAATAGTAATATTAAACCAGATAGAGCTCGAAAAGTCAAGTCTTTTCTCTGATCCATGCCCGGTTATCGGCGGGAAGAAGCCTGAAATTCGGCTTTGAAGTCTTGTGCAATTATTTTATAGGTCTTCCGGCAGTCGTGAATGTGCAGACTTTTTTATTAAATTTTGGACGAATCTTTATGTCACCAGGCGGATTCTGAACGTCACGCCGAGACTTGTTTTGAAACTGCCCGGCCAGCAGCGCAGGTTAATAGTTGCCTGGCCATTCTCGCGGTTTCTTATGTCTCTTTCTGGCTTTTGCGTACGTATCTGCTGATGTTGCGAATCGCCTGGCGGAGACGTTGCTCGTTTTCTACGAGAGCGATGCGCATATAATTTTCGCCTCCCTCGCCGAACGCTCTGCCGGGAGCGATAGAAACCTCCGCGTTCTCCATCAGGTCCATCGCGTAATCGATGGTGCCCTTGCCCTTGGTATGTTCCTTTGGCACCTTTGCCCAGACGAACATTGTCGCGCGCGGTTTTTCCACTTCCCAGCCGATCCTTCTTAAGCCATCGCAGACCACGTCCCGCCGGGACTGATACTTCTTGTTTTGAGCGATCATATCTTCCTCGCAATGCCGCAGTGCGATGATGCCGGCAATCTGGATCGCCTGGAAGATGCCGTAATCGTAATAACCTTTTATCGTGGCCAGATAATCGATCATATCCCTGTTGCCCGCCACAAAACCTATGCGGAAGCCTGCCATGTTGTAAGGCTTGCTCATCGTGGTAAATTCGACACCGACGTCTTTCGCCCCTTTGACCGAAAGGAAACTCGGCGCCTTGTAGCCGTCGAAGCAGGACTCGCCGTAGGCAAAGTCATTAATTATTGCCACGCCGAACTTTTTTGCAAGCTCGACGACCGGCTCGAAAAATCCCTCATCGACGGTCATGGCCGTTGGATTGTGTGGGTAATTGAGAATCAGCAGCTTGGGCTTCGGATACATATTCTCCATGACCATTGTGACGTTGCTGATGAACTTGTCGTCATTGCCGAGCGGCACCGATACAACGTTTCCGCCGGCCAGAGCCACCGCGTAGTTGTGTATCGGGAACGCCGGGTCGGGAACTATCGCCGTATCGCCCGGGCCCATCATCGCCAGGCACAAGTGGCTGAATCCTTCCTTCGAGCCGATGCAGGCCAGCACCTCGGTCTCCGGGTCGAGCTGTACGTTCCATTTGCGCTCGTATTTCTTCGCTATTTCCGCTCGAAGGTTCTTGACCCCTTTCGAAGCGCTGTAGCGGTGATTGCGAGGGTCCCGTGCAGCCTCGCAAAGCTTGTCAATCACGATTTGCGGCGCCGGGTCCGATGGATTGCCCATGCCCAGATCGATAATGTCCACGCCCGCCTGACGCTTTGCCAGTTTCAGCGCATTCAATCGCCCGAACAAATAGGGCGGCAGCCTCTTGATTCTCTGTGCCGGCTCGATTCGGTTATCCGAAATCCGCTGATTCTGCGGGTTTATCGGTGATTCAGTCATATTCCTTCTCACATATCAAACGAACGTAAATTCTGGGTCATTCGTGTCGAGGGCGTCTCGCCCTCGATTCGCGGGCAGGATGCCCGCGACACAACTATACTACAATCGGACAGTCTACACTCACCGGATAAATTTTCAAGCCATTTTATCCGGCGCAGGCAGCAATCCTCGCCCGGCAAATCCAGGCCGCGACGATCTCAAAATTGGCTTTGATTGGCTTTGAATTGGGTTTGTTTTTTAGCCGCCTCAGAGCATGATATTCTTCATATTCTCCTTTCATATAAGACTTTGCGCCATTTCACCCTGCCAACAAATTGGCTTTGTTTTTTCAACTTCGTTTTCAACCCCACAGCAGTGCTGGGAGCTAACATAGATTGGGTTTGTTTGGCTTTGTTTTTTCTTGTCCAAAACCGCCTAAATTCATCAGAAACTCCATAAACCCTTGCCATTACTGACTTAATACTATATTGCCCATATTAACATTGGCTTTGTTTTTTCAAATAGCCCCTGCCGGAAAAACACCGGATTTACGATTTTCTATTTATTATTTACTATTTGTGCATCTGATATCAGTTTTCTTTTCTATTCTGTCTCCTGAATTCTGTATTCTATATTCTGTTCGTTATTCATTATACGAACGTAGTTGTCGAAAATCAACCATATTCTCAAAAAATCTCCATGAGACGGCGTTTTTAACTCTACCACGAAAAACACGAGGAACTCTAAGAAAGAATCAAATAATCAATAGTAAATTGCAAATAGTCAATGTTAAGGTCTCCATTACACGGCGTTCTTTGTTTTGTCACAGAACCGCGAATGTGCCGATAAATCCTTGCTTTTCGTTTCACTTTTCGCTACAATAATATCGAGATTGTCAATAGCTCTCTATTAAAGGAGGATCATATAAAATGGTTAAAATAAGCAAAGTTCTCAACATATCGCAACCGCATGCCTTAAACGGCGAATTAATGATGTCGCTGCTAATCGTGTCTATTGTCTGTATTATCAGCCATCCGGCTAAAGCCGAAACGAGCGTTTATGTATTCGACTCTGATCAAAGCACTGTCGTCAAGACCGGCGGTTTTGCTGGCGTCCACGAAACCTACTCCGTCACCGGTCAATTCCGGCTTAGCGTAGATTTGGATGCTGGAGTCGCCTCATTCGAGATAGTCGATGCCAACATGGCCGATGAAACAGGCACGGAATATGGCCGCAACATTAATGAAATCTTCAACATGACCGCCCTTGTCGACACAGTTGTTGATGATACGACAATCGAGTTCGAGGGCAAAACCGCCGACGGTACAGAAAGCGACGTTCGCTTGAAGCTAAGCTTCAAGGACGATTCGGCCCACCTGACCGGCAACACCACCCCGCCGCCCAACAGTGCCGATATGTTCTTCTACGATGTCAATGCCGTTGCCACAAGAAAATACGCTGGCGGCACGGGAGAGCCAAACGACCCATACCAGATTGCCACGGCCGAAGACCTGATGCTGCTTGGCGAGACTCCCGAAGATTACAACAAACACTTCATCCTTACCGCTGATATCGACCTTGATCCCAACCTTCCCGACCGGAAGGTTTTTGACAGAGCGGTGATTGCTCAGGATACTAATGACGCCACATTCGATTTTGAAGGAACTCCATTCACTGGTGTCTTTGACGGCAATGGTCATGTGCTCTCAAATCTTTCAGTCCAAGGGGGTGGCCATCTCGGGCTGTTCGGGATTCTTGACAAGGATGCCATTGTTACGGATCTGGGAATCGAAAATGTCTCTATCCAAGGCATGGGCGATTTTATTGGTGGCCTCGTTGGAGATAATTATGGCTCTGTGTCGAACTGCTACATTACTGGTACGGTCAGCGGGAATGATGCTATCAGCGTTGGCGGATTGGTGGGAGACAATTCAGGTGATGTAACCCGCTGCTACAGTTCCGGTGCAGTCAACGGAGGGAAGCAAGTCGGGGGACTGATAGGGTTAGGTTCTGCGACCCACTGCTACAGCACCGCCACAGTAAGCGGCAACAGATATGTCGGCGGCTTAGTAGGTACCGCCGGCAATGTGAAGCATTGTTACAGCGCCGGTGAGGTAAGTGGCGACAAGTACGTTGGAGGTCTGGTGGGGTATAACTTCTGGAGTCAATTGACACAGTGCTATAGCACAGGTGCGGTCAATGGCAACGACTCTGTCGGCGGACTGGTGGGATACAGTCGGAACGGTAATATTATTCACTGCTACAGTACTGGCGTTGTCAGTGGAAGTTCAAATGTTGGCGGTCTGATGGGGTGGAATGAAAAGGGTACTGTACTCGACTGTTTATGGGACATCGAGACCTCAAACCAGAACACCAGTGCAGGTGGCATAGGCAAGACCACTGCTGCGATGCAGGACATCCGGACCTATCTTGATGGAGGGTGGGACTTCGTCGATGAAATCGGGAATGGAACTCACCAGATTTGGCAGATGCCGGAAGAAGGCGGCTATCCGATCCTGTCAATTTTCAATGGGTATAACCCCCTTCAATTGAACGGCCTGGGGACTGCCGAGGACCCGTACCTGATATCCAACGCTCCGGAATTAGGCGCGATGATTTACTATAGTCCCCATGCCCACTATCGGTTGGATTCTTCGATTGATCTTTCGGGTATCTGTTGGGGCACGGCCGTGATCCCCGCATTCGAAGGCACTTTCGATGGTAACAATCTAACCATCTCCCACCTGACAATCAAGGGTGTGAGTAATCTGGGCCTTTTTGAAAGACTGACATCTGGGGCTGAGATCAAGTATTTGGAGCTAGTCAATGTTAACATAACCGGTTTAGGTAGAGATGTCGGCGGGCTGGCGGTGTACAACTACGGTACTATGACCCATTGCTACAGCACTGGCACCGGCGCTGTCAGCGGGGAAGGGACAGTCGGCGGACTGGTGGGGTACAACGTCGGTACTATGATCCATTGCTACAGTACCGGTTCGGTACTTGGATTGGAGGGTTGGGCGGCTGTTGGAGGGCTAACGGTTATCAACGATGGCACTGTGACCCAGTGCTACAGCACCGGAGCAGTCAGCGGCGGTTCTTCTGCCGGTGGCTTGATGTCGCACAACTACGGCACTGTGACCCAGTGCTATAGCACCGGAGCAGTCAGTGGGCGTGAATGGGTCGGCGGATTGGTGGGATTCAATTACGGTACCGTTATACAGTGCTACAGCACGGGAACGGTCTTCGGCCATTCGGATGTCGGTGGGCTAATCGGGTACAATCCATACAACGGTCGTGTAACCAACTGTTTTTGGGACACACAGACCTCAGGCCAAACCAAAAGTTCTAGAGGTACAGGCAAAACCACAGTCGAGATGCAAATGGCCAGCACCTTCTTAGAAACTGGTTGGGATTTCGTGGACGAAACAACTAACGGCACTGAAGATATCTGGTGGATTCTTGAGGGGCAGGATTATCCGAGGCTTTGGTGGGAGCTTTCCGATTGACTATTGTCTATTGACAATTGACTATTGTGGAATGCCAATTTATAAATCGTCAATCGTAAACCTGTCCTGAGCAACGTCGAATGGATCGAAAATCGTAAATGTTTTATTAGTCTTCGAAGGGCAGGCTTGCAGAGTAGTTCGGTGCTTCTTTGGTTATCTGGATATCGTGCGGGTGGGACTCGTTAACCGAAGCGGCGCTGATTCTTACGAATCTGCTGTTCTTTCTCAGCTCTTCGATGTTTCTTGCTCCGCAATAGCCCATTCCGGCACGCAGGCCGCCGACCAATTGATAGACGAAGTCGCCTAATGTACCTCGGTAGGGCACCCGGCCTTCGACTCCTTCGGGCACGAGCTTGCTCGCTTCGGTCGAGCTGCTCTGGCCGTAACGTTCGGCAGAGCCTTTTACCATCGCGCCTAAGGAGCCCATGCCCCTGTATTCCTTGAACTGTCTGCCCTTGTAGATGACCAACTGGCCCGGGCTTTCCTTCAGGCCGGCAAACAGCGAGCCGATCATCACGCTCGAAGCCCCAGCGGCAATTGCCTTGGCAATGTCACCCGACTGCCGGACACCGCCGTCAGCGATGACCGGGATGTTGTGCTTTTGTGCCACCTTTGCGCAGTTCATTATCGCCGAGACCTGCGGGACTCCGACGCCGGATATGATTCTGGTTGTGCAAATGGCACCGGGGCCGATACCGATCTTAACCGCGTTCGCACCGGCGGCGATTAAATCCTCCGCCGCCTCGGCCGTTGCGATGTTGCCCGCTATAACGTCGATCTTATAGTCGGCTTTGATCTTCTTTACCGTATCGATGACGTTCTGCGAATGGCCGTGAGCGGTATCGACCACGAGTATATCGGCATCCGCTGCTATCAGGGCTTCGATTCGCTCGTAATCGAGGACGCTGACTGCGGCTCCGACCAGGAGCCTGCCTCGCTTGTCCCTGGCCGATATGGGGTACTGCTGGACGCGGTCGATGTCCCTCATAGTAATCAGGCCGGCCAGCTCGCCTTTTCCGTTGACCAGCAAAAGCTTTTCGACTTTATGCTTCTGGAGAATTTCCTTTGCCTGTTCGAGGGTCGTGCCCGCCGGACCTGTTACCAGGTTATTCTTGACCATAACAGTGGTTATCTCGACGCTGTAGTCTTTGAGAAATTTCAAATCCCGGCGAGTCAGAATGCCGACGAGTTTTTTGCCGTCGACGATTGGAATGCCGGAGACGTTTTGCTCGCTCATAAGTTCCTGTGCTCTTATGACCGGATCGTTGGGCGATAGAGTCACCGGATCGATAATTATGCCGTTCTCCGAACGCTTGACTTTTGCCACCTCCCGTTTTTGTGACTCGATCGAGAGATTCTTGTGAATGATGCCGATCCCGCCTTCCTGGGCCAGCGCGATGGCCAGGGCCGACTCGGTCACGGTATCCATCGCCGCCGAGATAATCGGGATATTAATAGTGATATTGTCGGTCAACTGCGTGCGGGTATCCGCCTGGCTCGGCACAAAATCGCTCTTGGCCGGGACCAGCAGAACATCGTCGAAAGTTATACCTTCAGCAACAATTTTGCCATTATCCATTTTTAGCTCCAGATATTAATCGCCTTCTTGGGCCGGTATTAAAATATAGAATTATAATAAATGATAACTCAAATATCAAAAAACAAATATCAATTTTGTAGAATCCCTGAAGAATGGCCTATTCTAACACGACAGAGGTCCTTTCTGAATTTGCAATTTGCATTTTTGTTTACGATATGTATTATTGCCGTGGATGTCTGAAATAAAAGAAATTCTGGTTGCTACCGGCAATCCGGGCAAGATAGCCGAAATCGGGGCGATGCTCGACGCCGACGTTCGGTGGCTGGGTCTTTCGGACCTGCCACCGATGGCCGAGATCGCCGAAGACGGCTCGACTTTCGCCGAGAACGCCCGCAAAAAAGCCACCGGCTACGCAAAAGCCACCGGCCTCTGGACCCTTGCCGACGATTCCGGGCTGGTCGTTGACGCTCTCGGCGGCGCCCCCGGCGTAAAATCAGCTCGATTCTCCGGCGAAAAACCTCAAGACGCCGACAGAACGCTGATCGACCATCGAAATATCGCAAAGACGCTGGAGCTTCTCAAAGGCGTTCCCGAAGAGAAACGCTCGGCGAGATTTGTCTGCCGGCTTTGCCTGGCAAGCCCCGAGCGAATACTCATAGAGACCGAGGGGATGCTGGAAGGTCTGATAACCGACAGGGAAATCGGGCAGAACGGCTTCGGCTACGACCCGATTTTTTTCATGCCGGATTTGAAAAAAACCGTTGCCCAGTTGACCGGCGAAGAAAAAAACGCCATCTCGCACCGCGGCAACGCCATCCGAAAGCTCAAACCGCTGCTCGATGACCTCCTGAAAAATAGCCTGTAATCTATAGAGTGGCAATTACTATAATAGCGGGCAGGGTGTTCTGAAACGCATGAACGCCTGATGTGACTAATATCGCCCGCCACCATGAGCGCCTTCGCCATGATAAATACGAGCAAGAGAAGACAAAGAACGGCCAAATTACCCCCAATCCCCATGCCGGCGCCATAAGTGAGTGCAGCCCGGCCCAGACAAACGCTGAGATTATTGCCAACCTGACTGGCCGTTTCGTTATAAATGACAATATCCAAAGCCCGCCGCCCATGAGCAACGTCTCTAAAGGCGGGCCAATTATAACCAGCCAGATGAAAAGGCTAATGGCGGAACCTTCGAATTCCGGGCTTGTCTCTTCCGTTATTACCCCGGTTAATCCCAAAATCATCGTGATAACGAGTGAAGGTACAATACTTATAAGCCCTGTGCGCAGAACGTATTTCCACATCGAAATTTGATTGTCGAACAGCAGGGAAAGCAGCCGTGGTTGTCTTTCCTGCTCGACTGTTATATTCTGTTCCGGCTCCAGGTTTCACCTCTGTAAATGTTCTGCAAACTACCCAAAATACCTGAAATACGCAACGATTAAACTTACTTTGTATGCCCGAATTGATGGCTCAAATGTCTTCCGGAGTCAATTATGACCTGGTGGGCTTCGGGCCCGGAGCCTAATAGTGACACGAAAACCCGATAATTGTTTTTTCTTGACATTTCTAAAGCATGCCTGTATTTGTCCAATTCTAAATTTTGTTGTACAAATAGCCGATGAGTTGTTCGGAAGTAAGAGTTTTGTCTTCCTTGAGACGGCAACCCCCGGGTAAAATCCGGGGCTAAATACTTATTAGGTAAGTTTTTTATGGCAAAAACAACTTCAAAAAAAGCTCTGGTGATAGTCGAATCGCCTGCCAAAGCGAAAACTATACACAAGTATCTGGGCCCGGATTTCGAGGTACAGGCCTCGATGGGGCACGTACGCGATCTGCCTTCGAAGGGCCTGAACGTCGATATTGAAAACGATTTCGAACCGACATACGATATCATGCCCGGCAAGAAACGCACCGTAACAGCACTGAAAGCGGCTGTTAAGCACTGCGACGAGCTGTATCTGGCAACCGACCTTGACCGTGAAGGCGAGGCGATTGCCTGGCATCTGGCCCAATTGCTCGGCGTCCCGGAGGAGAAGACCTACCGCGTTATATTCAACGCAATCACGCATACGGCGATCAAACAGGCTTTTGCCGAGCCGGGCAAGCTTGATATGGACAAAGTTATGGCCCAGCAGGCCCGGCGAATCCTTGACAGGATTGTCGGTTATCAGATTAGTCCGCTGCTGTGGAAGAAGGTTACCCGCGGTCTTTCGGCCGGCCGCGTTCAGTCGATTGCGGTTAAAATTATCGTTGAGAAGGAAAAAGAGATTCGCAAGTTCGAGGCCCAGGAATACTGGCTGATTCCCGCTGTTTTCACGGCTGATTTGCAGAACGATTACAGCCGCCAGTGGCTCGATTTCATGCAGACTAAGTCCGAGAATGACAAGCCGCCGACTCTCGCGGAACAAAGTCGATGGCTCACGGAGCGTAAGGCATTCAAGGCCGAACTCTACAAAATCGACGACAAGGAATTCAAGGCGACCGGCAAAGAGCAGGCTGAGCCTGTTTTCAATGCGTTAAAGCAGGCTCAATTTAAGCTCGCCGAGTTGAAAACCAAACAATCGGTTTCCCGGCCTTCGGCACCATTTATCACGTCCACTCTGCAGCAGGCGGCGGCGAATCGTCTGGGCTTTGCTACAAAAAGAACCATGCGCGTCGCCCAGCAGTTGTACGAGGGCATAGACCTCGGCTCGATGGGTTCACTTGGCCTCATTACGTATATGAGAACCGACAGCACCCACCTTTCGGGTGAAGCCGTCAAGGAGGTTCGAAAGTACGTCGGCGCGCACCTCGGCCCGGATTACCTGCCCAAGGAAGCCAAGTTTTACGCTTCCAGGAAAAACGCGCAGCAGGCTCACGAAGCCATCCGCCCGACCGATGTGGACCTTACGCCGGACGATATCAAGACGTTTCTGAGCGACGAGCAATATAAGCTCTATAATGTTATCTGGCGCCGATTCGTCGCCTGCCAGATGTCTTCGGCCATATGGGATGTAACGAATCTGAATATCTCGGCAGACACGCCGGTAGGTTGCTGCAGGTATAGAACGACCGGCAGAATCCTGGTCTTTGACGGCTTTACGAAAATCTGGCCGATTACGTCAAACGAGCAGGAACTGCCTTTGATGGAGGTCGGTCAGACGCTGGCGGTGGTCGATATCAAGGCCGATCAGCATTTTACCAAACCGCCGGCAAGATTCACCGAAGCGGCCCTGGTCAAGGCCCTCGAAAAAGAGGGGATCGGCAGACCGAGCACTTACGCGTCGATCATAAGCACAATACAGGATCGTAAATACGTCGAGCAGAAAGAGAAGAAATTCTACGCCACCGATATCGGCGAGGTCGTAACGGAAAAACTCAGCGAGTACTTCCCGAAGATAATGGACATTGCATTTACCCGCTACATGGAAGAGCAGCTCGACAAAATCGAAGAACAGCACCTCGACTGGATCGGGGTCCTGAAAGATTTCTACGGACCGTTCAAGGTAAATCTCGATACGGCACTGGCCGAAATGAAACACGCAAAAGCGGAAATGACTCCCAGCGAATACGAATGTCCGAAGTGCGGCAAGCAGCTCGTTTACAGATTCGGCAAAAACGGAAAATTCCTGAGCTGCTCGACGTACCCGGAGTGCACGTTCGCATGTCCCTGTGACAAGGAAGGCAAAATGGTCGAGGAAAAGTTAAGCGAACATGAATGTCCCAAGTGCGGCAAGCCGATGGTGCATAAGAACGGCCGGTTCGGGCCGTTCCTCGGATGCAGTGACTATCCCGAATGTAAAACGACTCTCAAACTGGACAAGGAAGGCAACGTCCTGCCCCCGAAACCGCCCGCAGAGCCTACCGGCGTTAAGTGCTACAAGTGCAAGAGCGGCGAACTGGTAATCAGGCAGAGCAAGAAAGGTCCCTTCATGGGCTGCAACAGGTTCCCGAAATGCAGGACGATTATCAGCATCAAACAGCTTGACCATCTCAAGCAACTGCAATCCGAAGGGAAATGGCCGCCTGAAACAATCGAGCAGGCCGACGTGCTTCTCGGACGTAAAAAGGCCAAGGAAACAGTAAAAGCCAAACAATAGCACAGCGCCATTCCCGAATTAGAATCCCAGTTTACTTATACAGAGCCGCAACTGTAAAGCAGCGGTTACTGCATCAAGCACATAGTGTCAAACGTCCCTTTTTATCGAATTTTTATACTCCAACCAATTTTGCAGAAAACCCCGAAAGCCTGCCGATATAGATTAATTGTAACTGTTAGGTGCCGTGGTTTGCGCGCCCGTGACTAAAGCATGCACAGTAGAGTGAGTAAAGGAACTGCGGCCCGGGTATTGGCTTTGAGAACAAGCCTCTTATAGGACGTAATAAAGTGTTGGAGGTGTGAACCCCGTCAGAGATGCTGTTACGGGGGACATAACGTAATGAATAAAACAATCCGCCGAAGCCGGACTAACGGGGTGAAAAAGAAAAAAACATATAAAAGAGCTAAAAAACACCAGGCACAAAGTTCGATATCTCGAACAGCGCTGAGGTGCCTTGGGATCGGAGTGTGCCTATTCCTCTTATGTAGTTGCCTAAGTTTCGACATTGGTGATTGGCCGAGTGGATTTGAGTATCCTCACAATAATCCGACGGCTAACTGGTGCGGCTCGATAGGGGCTTTTTGTGCGTACTACCTGCTCTATTATATCGGACCGGGCATCTTTATCGTGCTGGTATCGGCAATTTACCTATGGGTTTCCAAACTTGCAGATCGTACTGTGAACCAGTTGGTTTTGCGGATAGTTGGTTTAGGGCTGGTCACGGTGGCCGCTTCGATGAGTTTCTATTGCCTATGGCCCTATCGTTATTTCAATTTTCCGACCGGATCCGGGGGAATTCTCGGCACCGGGGCGGCACAGCTTATGCAAAGTCATTTTGCTTTGCTTGGTACTTATATATTACTTGCGGCCATCTGGGTGGTCGGAGCTGTCTTGTTGGCCGATGGCCTGATGTTAATAGTGCTAAGCGGGCTCGGCTTCACGGCCGCCAAGATAATGGGCGTTGCAATACCGGCATGGTCCGCTGCGAAGGAGCATTCACAGGTTCTCAACGAGATATGGCGAGAATTAAGTGCCCGGCAAAAACCCGCGGTTGTCACAAGTGAAATACCGAAACCGCCCGAGGTTGACAGGTCGTTACGATCGGAAAGTATTGCAGTGACACGTTCGGAAGGTAAAAAGCCCGGTCCCCCGGGTGACCAGGCATCTAAAAGTCCTTTTGTTCAGCCCTCCTACGATGATTACGAGCTGCCGCCACTGGATTTACTGGCTGAACCTGAGCATAGTTTTGCTGCGGTGCAGGAAAAGGTTGTTAAAGCAAAGGCAAGCGCTTTAGAGAAGCTGCTGTCGGAGTTCAATATCAATGCGCGGGTGGTCGCGGCTGATTCCGGTCCTGTTGTGACAATGTTCGAGCTTGAGCTTGCGGCAGGTGTTAAGGTCAGCCAGATAGCAGCCCTTTCGAACGATATGGCTCGTGCGCTGGGTGTCGGTGCCGTCCGTGTTGTGGCTCCATTGCCCGGCAAGCACACGATAGGGATCGAGGTGCCGAACAGCGAGAAAGAAAAAGTCCGCATGAAGGATATGTTCGAGCTGGCGGGCAGCAAACCACAAAGGATGCAGATACCGTTGTACCTTGGCAAGGACTCTTCAGCCGAAGCGCTTGTTTCGGATCTGACGAAGATGCCCCACTTGCTTATTGCCGGCACAACCGGCTCGGGCAAAAGCGTCTGTATAAACAGCATCATTACGAGTGTGCTTCTCACGAAACGACCGGACGAGGTCAAGATGATTCTTATCGACCCCAAGATGGTCGAGATGACGGCTTTTAATACCATTCCGCACCTGATGTGCCCGATAGTTACTGAGACCAAGATGGCCGTCCAGATACTCGAATGGGCTACGGTAAAGATGGATGAGCGTTATGCCCTGCTGGCCGAGGCTAAGGTTAAGAATGTTGCCGAGTTTAACAAGCTCGATTCCGACGAGATTCTCAAGCGGTTTAATCCGAGCAGTCCGGAAGAAGAAGCGATGATTCCGAAAAAGCTGCCGTATATTGTGATAGTAATCGATGAGCTTGCTGACTTGATGATGACCGCGGCCAAGGAGATAGAAGCTTATATCGTTCGCCTCGCACAAAAGAGCCGGGCGGTCGGCATTCATATTGTCCTGGCTACCCAGCGGCCTCAGGCAACGGTCGTGACCGGGCTGATCAAATCGAACATGCCGACACGTATCGGCTTCAGAGTTGCAGCCAGGATGGACAGCCGGATTATCCTCGACCAAAACGGCGCTGAAACGCTGCTCGGCGAGGGCGATATGCTGTTCTTAAAACCGGGAACGAGCGATCTGGCTCGCGCCCAGGGCACTTTTGTCGATGAGGGCGAGATAAAGCGGATTGTAAAACACCTGAAGGATGTTGCCGAGCCGCAATTCCATCCTGAGCTTACCCGGCTTAAGACAATCGATACATCTGATATGGCCAGGGACGAGCTGTTTGACGATGCGGTGCGTATGGTACTGGAGACCAAACGAGGCAGCGTCTCACTGCTTCAACGAAGGCTTAATGTCGGTTATGCCAGGGCTTCGAGGATAATCGAGATGATGGCCGCCTCGGGAATACTTGGCGAGTACAAGGGCAGCCAGGCGCGCGAAGTGATGATGACACTGGAAGAGTATGAGCGTATCCGTGAGCAGATGGATTCGGACGCCGAGGCGGGGTATGAAGACCTCGCCGAGACCGACGAGTCTTCAGAGCCGGCTTATGTCAGTGAGGGTCAGCGGGAATACCTCGCCACCGACAGCGAGGATGAAGACTGAAACGATATTAAAAAAAGCAGATTAAATTTCATAAGATTTTGATTTTGTCATTTCCATTCGCAATTCGACAGCAAGGCCCGCATCTGGTAGACTTTTACGGTTATGAGCAGGGACCTTAAAGACAAAACGCCGGGCGAGCTTGAGCAGATCGTAGAATCTCTGGGCGGCAGAAAATACCTGGCCGGCTACATTTTTCATTTCATCCATACGAAGGATGCCGAAGAGATTTCCGAAATAACGACTCTGAGCAAGGCCTTTAGGGAGCAATTGGCCGAGCAGGGATATTTTATTTCCCGGCTTTCCGTGCTGAACAAGCTGGCCGACAAAGACGGGACGGCCAAGTACGCCTTTGCCCTTGGCGACGGCGGCCGGATCGAAACCGTGCTGCTGCTCGACGGCACGCGCAGAACGCTTTGTGTTTCGACCCAGGTCGGCTGCGCGATGGGCTGCGGGTTCTGTGCCACGGGAAAAATCAAGTTCCAGCGAAATCTCACTGCCGGAGAAATCGTCGACCAGGTCAACACCGTGCAAAAAGATGCCGGCCGAATCAGTAATGTTGTATATATGGGAATGGGTGAGCCGCTCGCTAATTACGCCGCGGTGGTAAAGTCGCTCGCGATTTTGAATCATCCGAAAGGCAAGAACATTGGCATACGGCATATAACGGTCAGCACGTGCGGCCTGGCGCCGGAGATTCGCAAGCTCGCATCCGAAGATGTGCATCCAAGGCTTGCCGTCTCGCTGAACGCGCCGACCGACGCACTGCGGACGAAGCTGATGCCGATCAACGTCAAATATCCGATAGCCGAATTGCTCAAGGCCGTGCGGTTTTATCAGGACAGGACCCGCCAGCGTGTCACCTTCGAGTACGTGCTGATACAAGGTTTGAACGACTCGGCCGGCCATGCGAAAATGCTGGTCAAGCTGCTGGCCGGGCTGGCGTGCAATGTGAATCTGATCGAGCACAACCCGTTTCCCACATGCAGGTATGCCGGTAGCGGCAGCGCCCGCATCCGGGAATTTGCCGCTGTGCTGGACCATGCCGGCATCGAAACGACCACGCGCTTCAGGATGGGCCGGAATATCAAGGCCGCCTGCGGCCAGCTCGGAGCCGACTGGCTGGGCGGTAAAATGAAATGAGCACGAATCTATGAGAGATAGAATTTCAATCATTACAATTGGCCTGTCGCCCGCTTGGGATATCACCTGCCGGGGAAGGAATATCGACTGGGGCCTACACCAGGAAATCGACGAGCAGACCGTTCGGCCTGCGGGAAAATCGCTCAACGTCTCCAAGGCTCTTTCGTGGTTGGGGCAGAGAAATATCGCGGCTGGCCTTTGGGGTAGTGACGACCATCCGCAAATGCTGACAACTGTGAGGAGCTTATGGCCGTCGATTCGGGTAAAATTGACTCCCGTCGCAGCTCCCACGAGACAGAATATCACTATTGTCGATTCGGCCAAAAATAAAGAGATGCATCTGCGCAACAAGAGCCGGCTGACATCGGCCAAAGCCATGAAGAAATTGCAGGCCGACCTGGAAAAAATCGTGCACAAGGGCAGCATTTGTGTCTTTGCCGGGACAATGCCGGACAGCGGGCTTTTGGGCGATGTGATTCGGATTGTCGAGTTCTGCAAAAGCCGCCGGGCGAAAATCGTTCTGGATACTTCGGGACACCCCTTAAAAGAAATCGTCGATACCGGCTCCGCCTGGATGATAAAGCCAAACGTCGAGGAATTGCGCGAGCTGCTGGGCGAGCAGGTTAAGGATGGGCCCGTAAGTCTGGCCCGGGCCGGCCGAAAGCTGCTGGACAAGGTTGAAATTGTCCTTATCAGCCGCGGAGCCAAAGGCGGCGTAGTCGTTACCAAAAACGGCGCCTGGCAGGGCAGGTGTGCCGGCCGCGCAAAGATATTCTCGACCGTTGGCTGCGGCGATTTTTTGCTGGCCGGTTTCCTGAAAGATAGTTCTGTCATGGACGCTGCTCTCAAGACCGCGATAAAAGTCGCCACGGCAAGAGCCTGGGGCTGGACCGAGAAGATGTCCTGGCTGGATGTAAAAAGCAGGATACATGTGCAGGGCGGGCGGATATGAAAGAATCAAAAGGCAGAAAATTGTTACAGGCAGAAGCTTGCGGGGAACCTCGTGACATGATCTGGTCTCTGCTGTTTACGGCCATACTTCTGTCGTTTTATTTTATTTACCTGCTATTACGAATAGATCCGAAACTCATCTACCAGGCTCAGGAGCCGGTCTTTTTCTTCGATCGATACTTCATCTATGAATTTTTCAGCTATCCGGGAGGAATAAACGACCTGGCCTCCGGATTCCTTTCACAGTTCTTTTATTATTCATGGACGGGAGCGTTGCTGCTCGTTCTTGTTTTTGCCTTTGTCACCTGGAATACATGGCTGCTCATCCGGTCATTCACCGCAATTCGGCCGATTCTTTATCTGCACTGGATACCGTCGGTAATCCTGCTGGCCCTGCATAGTGAATATAGATTTCCGCTCGTTCTGACGCTGGGACTGCTCTGGGCTTTGCTCGGAATCAATATTTATATTCGCCTTGCTCGGTCAAAAAGTATCCTGCGATTACCGCTCTATCTGCTTCTCCATGCAATCTTGTATTATGTGACTGCCGGCCAGGCTTTTATCTTTACGCTCGTTATCATACTCTATGAGGTCCTGCATAATCGCAGCATTATTTTACCTTTGCTTTACACCTTATTTGCCGCGCTGCTGCCCTGGATCGCAGCTTCGACTTTATTTATTATTCGCGTTCGAGATGCTTATACTATGCACCTGACATCCAGTGATATGTATAGAGTGACCTGGTTGTCCTGGGTGCTATACGCATTCCTTCCGCTTGTCCTGCTGCTGGTAACGGTTGAGGGCGGATATATCAAAGCCCGGAAAAATAACGCGACCAATCTTTGGGAAAGGCTTGCATGCCGCCGTTCTGTTCCTATACGATTGATCCAGGCTGTCATCATTTTTTCTCTCGTTACAATATCAGCCCTGTACTCATACAACAAAAAGGAAAAAGCTTTTTTCTTAATCGACCACTATGCGCGATTTGAAGAATGGCAAAAAGTGCTCGATATCGCGCAAAAGGGTCTTCCGATTAGTAATGTCGTTCAATGCCAGGTCAATAGAGCGTTGTACCATGCCGGTTATTTGTGCGATAAAATGTTCGGCATGACACAACTTTTCGGGGGCGATGGAGTTTTTATGCGTCAGAGCATTCGTTCTCCTTATGCCCTCCAGCACAGCGATCTGTTTTTCGACCTCGGTCTTATTAATGAGTCGGAGCACTGGGCCCATGAAGCCTTAGCCGCCAATGGAGATACAGCGTGGAATCTTCAGCGTCTCGTGCAGGTGAATCTGCTGAAAGAAAAGCGTGACGTCGCGGCCAAATATATGGGGATGCTGCGTAAAACCATGTGGCATAACAAATGGGTAGCAGAACATCAACGGTACCTTTCCGACGAGAATGATTTCGCAGAGCATCCGATACTTCGACATCTCAAAAGTGTTATGCCCGAATCCGATTTCCTCGTTTCGCCCGCCGAGCCGGAGCTGTGTCTCGAAGAGCTGTTAAAGAATACGAAGAATAAAATGGCATTTGAATATTTCATGGCGTATTGCCTGCTGGAAGGACAAGTTGGCCGTTTTGTCAAGAACCTTCAGCGATTTAATGATTATGATTATCCTAAAATTCCACGGCATTTCGAAGAAGCCATGCTTATTTACAATCAACTTGCAGGCAGCAAGGGCATCGCCTTGCAGGGTAAAGAAATCTCAGAGCAGACAATTCGCAAGTTCGATGATTTCAATAACATCATGGCAAAGTATAAAAAGGATAAAACAGCAGCACGTAAAGAGCTGACAAAATACAGAGATACTTACTGGTTTTACGGATTATACTATTATAGACCCGACGAGTAATTATATGCCCCGATTAAAAATTTTCATTATTTTTCTTTTTGTCTGCATCGCAGTGGTGACATTGTGCCCCGGCTGCACGAGCGAGAAACCGGATCTCGAAGGCTGCGACTCCATTGATAAACAACCGGTCATATCTCCGGATTATACTGAAACGATTCTCCCTCCGAACATTGCTCCGACCAACTTTGTCATCAAAGAAACGGCAAGCGCATATTTTGTTCGGATTTCATCTGAACAAGGCGAAGATATTGACATATTCAGCCGGTCCTCCAACATCAGGATTCCCGTAAAACCGTGGAAAAAATTATTAAACCAAAATCGTAACAAGTCTTTGCTCATAACCATTTTTATCCGGGACAAGGAGGGCAAATGGAGTCGTTTCGCTCCTGTTGAGAATTATATTGCCCCGGACGAAATCGACTCGCATCTCGTTTACCGGCTCATGAAACCGCTGTATCAATATTGGGACAAGCTGGGCATATATCAGCGTAATTTGACCAGCTATGACGAACGTCCCATTGTTCTGAACACGGCGATGGGCAAAAATTGTGTCAACTGTCATTCTTTTCATAATTACAATCCGGACCGAATGATATTTCACATGCGTGCCGGGGCGGTCGGCACGTCGATGATACTGGCGTACGATAACGAAACTGATAAGGTCGATACATCGACATCTTTCAATCACGCTACATCATACAGATCGTGGCATCCGAACGGCCAAATCATTGCGTTCGCTTTCAATACGGTAAAGCAGGTTTTTCACGCCGTCGGCAAAAACCTCGATGTTTACGACAGGGCCTCCGACCTTCTCCTTTATAACATCAAAACCAATACAATCACAACGTCGCCCAAAATATCGACTTCCGAACGTTTGGAGACATATCCCGAATGGTCGCCGGACGGCAGGTACCTCTACTTTTGCAGTACACCCGCACTGGACATTTATGAAACAGATGAACATCCCTTTAAAAAAATTAGATACGATTTAATGCGCATCTCATACGATGTTCGGACCGATTCGTGGGGCCAGGTTGAGCCTGTTTTACTCGCAAGTAAACTGGGCCTGAGCGTCGCCCATCCGAAACTCTCGCCGGACGGCAAATATATTCTTTTATGCATGTCGGAATATTCATATTTCCCGCTATATATGCCGGATTCGGATTTGTATCTGCTGGATACCGAAACACTGGAATTTCATAAGCCGGAAAAGATAAACAGCGACCGGGCGGAAAGTTATCACTGCTTCTCCAGCAACGGCCGCTGGGTCGTATTCAGCAGTAAGCGTCAGGATGGATTATGCACGCATCCTTATTTCAGCTACTTTGATACTAACGGCAATTTCAGCAAGCCGTTTCTTTTGCCGCAGAAAGACCCGGAATATCACCAATCACGCGTTGTTGTTTACAACATCCCGGAATTAGTGAACGGCCCGGTCAAAATCCCGCCGCAAAAGCTGATAAAGACAGCATGGTCCAATCAGATAGTCAAAGCCAAACTTGATCCCAAAGTGGGCACGAAACAGGGCAATCAAACTGAAGAAACGCCCTACAAATCCAGCCTTAAAGATGCCGGACCCTGAAATTGGCTTTGAATTGGCTTTGAATTGGCTTTGTTTTTTTGCGCCCCGCAGGGCGGTTTATTGCCATAATCCCCTTTCATATAATACTTTACGCAGATATTCATGGGTGCTCGCGTAGTATACTGTCATAAATTCAAGAGGTTCCCGGTTTTTGTCCGATAATTGTGGTATGGATTCAGACTGTTTTCAAAGGAGTGTGCCCCATGCCAGCAAAACTAATCAAACAAAA
>Ga0307433_1000528_pt1 | contig 28731 bp, 26 predicted proteins | sample SalMarWE160210MG_FD_202166 | JGI IMG/M metagenome (GOLD analysis project Ga0307433, IMG submission 202166) | Salt marsh sediment microbial communities from the Plum Island Ecosystem LTER, Massachusetts, United States - WE1603-210 | ecosystem: Environmental > Aquatic > Marine > Intertidal zone >... | reverse complement strand
GGGCGCCCACGCCCCGAATGAAACCGCTTATCCCCCTCACCCTACCCTCTCCCCCCAGGGGAGAGGGGATGTGAAACAGCCCCTAACCACGAAGCGGGGCCGAGAGTTCGTCGCAGAGGTCCGCGACGACGGCCGCGATCTCGTCGGGCGTCTCACCGGCATGGTCGGCGATGCGGTGGATGATGGCGCTGCCGACGATCGCCCCGTCGGCCACCGCCGTCACGGCCGCCACGTGCTCGGGCCGCGAGATGCCGAACCCCACGCACACCGGCACCGTGGCCTCACGCTTCACGGCGCGCACGTACTCGTCGAGATGCTCCGGCAGCGCGTCGCGTTCGCCGGTGATGCCCGTGACGCTGACGCAGTAGATGAATCCGGTGGCGTGACTCACGATGATCTCGCGCCGGCTCGGCGGCGTGGTGGGCGCCACGAGCGGAATGTAGACGAGGTCATGGGCGGCCAGTTCCCGGGCGAGCGGGTCGGCCTCGTCGGCCGGCAGGTCGGGCACGATCATGCCGTCGGCGCCGGCGCGGGCCGCCTCCGCCACAAACGTCTCCATACCTGGCCGATACACGAGCGAGTACGAGACCATCAGGCAGATCGGCACCTCCAGACCGTCGCTGCGAAGTTCCGCCACCTGGTCGAGGATGGCCTGCGGCGTGACGCCGGTCGCCAGGGCCCGCTGGTAACTCGCCTGGATGGTCGGCCCGTCGGCGATCGGGTCGGAGAACGGCACACCCAGTTCCACGAGGTCGGCCACGCCGCGGTCCTGGAGCGTTCGCAGGACGGCGGCCGTCACCGCCAGGCTCGGGTCGCCCGCCGAGATGAAGGGCATGAAGGCCTTGCGGCCGTCGGCCGAGAGACGTTCGAAGGCGGCGCCGACGCGGTTCACTCCGGTTCCCCTTCCTGCAACCCCGAATGTTGCGCGGCGGGTCACCGCATCCGCCGCGTTCCGCTGCGGCTTGGCGCGGCGGGTGCTCCAGACCCGCCTCGCACCATCTACCGGTGGCCGCCGAGGTCGTCGCCGAGCAGCCGTGCGGCCTCCTCGACGTCCTTGTCGCCCCGGCCGGAGAGGTTGACGACGATCACCCGGCCGGCCTCCATGCGCGGGGCCATCTTCTTCGCCTCGACCAGGGCGTGCGACGATTCCAGCGCGGGCACAATACCTTCGGTCCGCGAGAGTTCCACAAACGCCGCCAACGCCTCGTCGTCGGTCGCCGCACAGTACCTCACCCGCTGGGTGTCCCGCCAGTACGAATGCTCCGGCCCGACGCCGGGGTAGTCGAGGCCCGCGCTGACCGAGTGCACCGGCCGCGTCTGTCCGGCCGCGTCCTGGAGCACGTAGGAGAGCGACCCGTGGAGGACGCCGGGTTCGCCGGCCATGAGTGGGGCGGCGTGTTGGCCGGTGGTGAGTCCTCGGCCGCCGGCCTCGACGCCGACGAGTCCGACGTCGGGCTCGTCGATGAACGAGAGGAACGCCCCCGCCGCATTCGACCCGCCGCCCACGCACGCCACCACCGCGTCGGGCAGGCCACCCTCCTGCTCGCGGCACTGGACGCGGATCTCGTTTCCGATGACCGACTGGAAGTCGCGGACCATCACCGGAAACGGGTGCGGGCCGGCCGTGGTGCCGAAACAGTAGTGGGTGGTCTCGACGGTGGCCATCCAGTCGCGCATCGCCTCGTTGATGGCGTCCTTGAGGGTCCGCTGGCCCGAGTCCACGTCGATGACCCGCGCCCCGAGGGCCCGCATGCGGAAGACGTTCAAGCGCTGGCGTCGCATATCTTCAGTGCCCATGTAGATATCGCAGTCGAGTCCCATGAGGGCGGCCCCGGTGGCGGTGGCGACGCCGTGCTGGCCGGCCCCCGTCTCGGCGATCAGCCGGGTCTTGCCCATCCGGACGGTCAGCAGGGCCTGGCCGACCGTGTTGTTGATCTTGTGAGCGCCGGTGTGGGCAAGGTCTTCGCGTTTCAGATAGACGCGTGCCCCGCCCCAGGCTTCCGTCAGGCGGCGAGCGAAGTAAAGCGGCGTCGGGCGGCCGGCGTACTGCGCCAGGAGATAGTCGAGTTCGTCCTGAAAGGCGGGGTCGTCGCGGGCCTCGAAGTAGGCCTCGGTCAGTTGCTCCAGCGCCGCCATCAACGTCTCAGGGACGTATCGCCCGCCATAGGGTCCAAACCTGCCGCTCGCATCGGGTGCCGTCGTCATCGCCGCTCCTCGCACCTTCACGTAGAGACAGGACTGTACCGGGAATGGGGGCAAGGTTCAAGGGGATACAGCCTGTGTGGCAGCGGTTTGGCGGGGCGGGGATGCACCGGGCGGATAAAGGCTTGATTTCTGCTTCGCGGCTCGCTAAAGTCACCCGACGGCTCGTATAACCTAAGAGTGGGGAGTGGTATGTACGCGATTGTTGAAGACAGCGGCACGCAATGGCGGGTCGAAGAGGGTCAGACGCTCCGGATCGATTCACGCACCGCCGAGGTGGGCGGCGACCTGACGTTCGACCGGGTCCTTCTTCTGTCCGACGAGAACGGTGTCCAGGTGGGCAAACCCCTCGTCGAAGGGGCGAAAGTGACGGCCGAGGTCCTCGGACCCGCCAAGGGGCCCAAACTGGAGGTCGTCAAGGTCCGCCGACGCAAGAACTCCCGGACCCACACCGGCCACCGCCAGCGGTACCTGACCGTCCGCGTCACGTCGATCCAAGGCTAGAGGCGCGCCGGCGCCGCCCGTCATCCTGCGCCGACGGGCGCTGGTGCGCAGATTCGGCTCGAAAAGGGGGAGCCGACACAAGGGGCTGGTCATGCGAATACCGTGTGCGAAACTGCTCGTGAGCCTGGCGCTGGGACTGGCCGTTCCTGTCGCGATGCCCTCGGTGTCGGCGGCCGGCGAACCGGCGACCGGTTCGGAGGCGGAACTCCAGGCCCGCATCGAGAAGCAGATCGAGGAGATCGAAGACCGGTTCATGACGCTCCAGGAGCAAGAACTCGAACTCTCGATGAAAATCATGCAGGCCCAGCAGAAGGCGAACGAGGGCATCGAGAATCCCGGCAAGGCCGCTGAGAAACTCGCCAAGGGCGAGAGCGGTGGGGGATTGCGCCAGTATAAGGCCGTCCTGATCTCGTGCGCCCGGCAACTCCAGGCCTTCAACCGCCGGCTGGCGCCCGTGCTGAAATCCGTCAAGGCCCTCGGACGCGACCGCGCCAAGGCGCCGGACCCGCTGAAGGCCCGGATCGACACCCTCACGGCCCGCGTCGAGAGCAAGCACCGGACCAACCTCAATAAGGTCGCCCATACGTACAAGCAGTGCGCCGAGTTCCGTGCCGCCTTGGCCATCTACCTCTCGGTCTACAAGAACACCCCCGCCGCCGAACGGGTCAAGGACAACGTGCTGATTGAGAACATCGGCGGACTGTACGACAAGACCGGCGACCCGCGCAAGGCCCTGTTGTTCTACAAGAGCCTCTTCGACGCGAAGCCCGCAAAGACCCGGTACACCGACAGGACACTTGGCATGAAGGTCGCCGCCCTATACGTCAAGTGTGGCGACAAACGCAGCGCCGTGGGACTGTACCGGGCCCTCTACGAAGCCCTGCCCAGAGACAAGCGAAGCGCGAACGAGGGCAAGGAACTCATAAAGAAGATCGAGGAGATCGAAGGGAAGTCCCGGCAGCCGGGCGTCCGAGACGACAAGAAGCGCTACTAGAGGACACATCGAAAGGCGAACGTGTCGCGGGGCCGCGTCGGCGGCCCCGTTTCTTTGGCGGCATGACGGCCGCCGTGAGGCGGCCGGTCAGGCCGGCTCTTCCGCATCCCTCGGCGCAGACGGCGGGGCCGCGTGGGGGTAGCCGGCCAGAACCTCCATGATTTCCTCGACCGAGGTGATTCCGGCCCGGACCTTGTTGGCGGCGTCGATGCGGATGGAAGGGTGTCCGGCGGCGTGGATCGCCTCGCGCAGGGCTTCGACGCCGGCGCCCTCCCGGATGAGGTCCGCCAGTGGGGCATCCATGGGCGTCAGTTCAAACAGGCCGATCGGTCCAACGAACCCCGTCTGTCTGCAATCAGGGCAGCCTCGGCCCTTGACGTACTCGGCCACCGGGCCGAACGCCTCGGTGGCGCGGCGGCGCAGTGACGCCGGCGGATCGTGGTGCGTGCGGCAGTGGAGGCAGACGGTCCGCACGAGGCGTTGCGCCAACACGCCGCGCAGGGCCGACGCCAGCGATTCGGCCGGCACGTCGGCCGCCAGACGCGCCACGGCATCGGCGGCGTCTCGTGCCCGGACGTGGGCGAGAACCAGGTGTCCGTCGAGGGCCGCTTCGACGGCGGCGGGGGCCATCTCGGCATCCATCACCCCGTCCAGCGCCAGGACGTCCGGCTGCTGAACGAGCAGCCGCGACAGGATCTCCGACGTGTCGGCGCTGCCACAGGTCGCCGGGGAGAACTGGTTGACCCCCGGCAGACTGAAGTGGACGCACGACTCGACGGTGCAGACGTTCAGGCGAACCGGGTCGAGGGCGTTGATGGTGCTGTAAAGCGTGGTCGTGACGCCGCTTTCGCGCGGTCCGGCCACCACGACGAGTCCGCGTCCCTCAGCCAGCAGGTCGCGGTAGGCCGCGAGCAGTTTGCCGTCGCAGCCGAGTTTTTCGAGCGGTTTTTGGGCCTCGTCGTCGCGGACGAGGCGGACGACGGTCCTCGGTCCGAAGGCGCCGAGGAGGTTGCTGACGTGGAGTTGCACGGCGCGGCCCTGAACCAGGAGACGGGCGCTTTGGCGGCCCCGCTGGAGCGAGGAAGCCTTCCCGGCAAGCCCCATCATCTCGTCGAAGGCGGCCGCCAACCCCGCCGCCAGCCGCACCGGGGGACGCATGACCACGTGCAACAGACCGTCGATGCGGAACCGGACGCGGAGGACCTTTTCGTCGGGTTCCAGGTGGATGGTGCTGGCTCGCGAGCGAACGGCCTCGCGTATCAGGAGGCCGGCGACCTTCTCGGCCGGCCACGTGCCGTAGACCGACTCGTAGTCGTCGGGCAGGAGCAGGTCGGCGGACATGGGCAGGTCGGCGGCCCCGTCGTCGTGGAGTGATGCCGGTTCGCTCGCGTCGGCGCGGGTGGCGTCGAGCATCTGGTAGATGTTGTCGGCCGTCGCCGCCACCACCTGCACGCTCAGTCCGGCGGCGTGGGCGATCTCGTCGACCAGGAAGATGTTCGACGGTTCGGAGACGGCCACGGTCAGCAGGTCGCGGACCCGAAAGAGCGGCAGGACACAGTGCTTCTGGATGAATGCGGCCGGCAGGGAACTTCGGACGGCCGGGTCAACCAGTTGCGGCGTGAGGTGGGCAAACGGCACGCTGCACGCCGTCGCCACCGCCGACAGGACCTGGTCGTCGCTGGCGTAGCCGAGGTCGACCAGGATCTCGCCGAGGAGCCGGTCCTGCTGCCCGTCTTGCTGCACGGCCAGCGCGCGCGAGAGTTGCTCGTGCGTGATGACGCCGCGGGCGGTCATCAGGTCGCCCAACCGGGCACGGTGTTTGGTTGCGGTCGTCATGGCATGTCCTAGTGAAAGCTCTTGACAGCCTCGTGAACGTTATCGAAGACCTCAAGTTTCTTGTCGAACCGGACGATCTCGAAGGTCTTGCGTCCGAGTCCCTTCAGGCCGGCCACCTTGACGACGCCCTGGACGGCCTCGACCTGTTCCTGAAACCAGACGAGGATTTCGAGGCCCTGGCTGTCGAAGTACCCGGTCCGCGAGAGGTCGAGGACGAACCATCGTCCGCCGGACCGGATCTGCTCGGTGGCGGCCTGGCGGAACGGCTCTTCCTCGGCCCGCGTCAGGGCCGGGTCCACCGAGAGCACCATCATACTGCCGTAGGCATCGGCCGTTATGGCCATTGTGGTTCCCGCCTAAACGTGCGCGACGCAGGGCGTCGCGGGCTCCTGGGCAAACTGCTGCGTCAGACGGTTCAGGTCGAGCCGGAAGAAGGCCTCGACCACGGCCGCGTCGAACTGGGTTCCCTTGTTGCGTTGGACCTCGCGGACGGCGTGCTCAAGCGGCAACATCGGCCGGTACGGGCGGGTGCTGGTCATGGCGTCGAAGGCGTCGGCGAGGGCGACGATCCTTGCGAGTTGCGGGATGGCGTCGCCCTTGAGCCCGGCCGGGTACCCGTTGCCGTCCACCCGTTCGTGATGGTGGATGACGGCTTCGCGGACGGGTTCGAGTTTCGGGATGCCGCTGAGGATGTGCCCGCCGATTTCGGTATGGCGGTTGATGATGCAACGTTCTTCGGGCTGAAGTGGCCCGTCCTTTCGCAAGATGGCTTCGGGGGTTCCGATCTTGCCGATGTCGTGAAGCAACCCCGCCATGTAGACCTGCTCGATAAGTTCGCCGTCGAGGGGCAACTGCCTGGCGATCTCGCGGCTGGTGATGGCGACGCGTTCGCTGTGTCCGCAGGTGTAAGGGTCCTTGGCGTCGACGCTCGAGACGAGTGCCCTGACGAGGCTCAGCATCATCTGGTGGAGTTCGTTGTAGAGTCGGCGGTTCTCGATGAAGACGGCGCTGGCGTTGGCGCTGGATCGGATGAGTTTGGCGTCGGGGCTGCCGAACTCCTCGCCGGGCCGGTTCAGCGCCGCCATGGCGCCGCGGGTTCCCTCGCCCAGGGCCACCGGGACCGCCACCAGCCGGCCCAGAGCCTTCGAGAAGCGTGCCAGCGACGGCGACTGCCGGCAGTGGTTGTTGATGAGCACGTTCCCCTCGGCGTCGAGGCCGTCGAGCAACTTGTCGAACAGGTCCGGCAGGTCCGAGGCGGGCAGCGGCAGACAACCGCAGACGACCGTCTCGGCCGCCTCGCCGTCGGCCCCGGGCAGGTACGCCACCGCCGCCTCCGCGCCGGTCGTCTCGCGGAGTTCCGCACACACGTATTCGAGCATCCCCTTGACGGGCCGCGTGACGCGGAGCATGTCGCCGACGTTGTGAAGCAGGCTGATCTCCTCGAAACTCTGGCTCAGCGCCTCGGCGAGGGAGTCGCACTGCAGCCGGGCGTCGGCTTCCGCAACGCCCGCGCGGAGGGTCTCGCCGACGGCCGCCAGCAGACGGGAGGCCATCGGCCGCTCGGTCTCCCCCGCCAGGGTCAGTTCAGCCGCCGCGACGAGTCTTGGACGGCCGCGAAGGCCAATCGGCCACGCCGCCGCCAGACCGTCCGAGGCGCCGGCGAGCCGGTCTTCGTTAAGGCGGGCGGCCTCGCGGACGAGTCGCGTCACCACCTCAGAGGGGGCGGCGGCCGGGGGGCGGTCGTGCTCGTGCGTCCCGGCGACGGGCGTGCCGTCGAGGCGGTAGAACGCCACGGCCACGCCCAGCCGGTCGCGGATGCGGTCGGCGAACCCGTCCGGCACACCGACTGCGTCCGGCGAACAGGTTGTGGAAGACACCGACATGCTTTCCCCTACGATAGCGCGCCGATTTCGACGGCTCCCCGGACGTTGTCGAGCAGTTCGCGCGGGCTGAACGGCTTGCTCATCACGTGCAGGATGGGCAGATGGTCGGTGTCGGTCCGGTCGATCTCAAACCCCTTGGCCGTCAGGAGGATGGTCGGGATGGGTTCGGGCAGTTCGGCCGTCAGGCGTGCCGACAGTTCCAGTCCGCTCATGCCGGGCATCTGGAGGTCGGTGATAAGGAAGTCGGGCCGCTCGGCGATGGCCCGTTCGTAGGCCTCGCGGCCGTCCATGGCCACGATAACGTCGAGTCCGGCGTTCTGCAGTTTTCTGGCCACCACGTTCGTGATGTAGGCATCGTCGTCGGCCACGAGCACCTTGCAGGTCATACTCATCCTCCGATCAGTTCGCCCTATCGGACGGCAGGCAGGAAGATCCGGAACGTCGAGCCCTTGCCGACGTGGCTTTCCAGCGCCACTTGTCCCCCATGAATCGTCTCGACCACGTGCTTGACGAGCGGCAATCCGAGGCCGGTGCCGGCGGCCCCTCCGGCGGAGTGCCGCGAGCGATAGAACTTTTCGAAAACCCGGTCGATGTCCTCCGGCGGAACGCCGTACCCGGTATCCACCACGTCGACCACGACCCAGCCCTCTTCGAGGTACGTGGAGACGGAGACCTTCCCCCTTTCGGGCGTGTACTTGACGGCGTTCGAAACCACATTGAGGACGGCCTGGTAGAGCAGGTCGCGGTCAGCATGGACGTGGAAGAAGACCGGGGCCAGATCGACCTCAAGTTGGATGTGCTTCTGGGCGGCCTGGGGCGTCATGACATCGGCGACGTCGCCCAGGATCTCGGTCACGGCCAGGTCGGCCTTGTTGGTGGAGACGAGTCCGGATTCGAGGCGTGAGAGGTTCAGGATGTTCTGGATGAGCCTTCCGAGGCGGTCGGCCTCGCCGGCGATCACGCCGAGGAACTCGGTGGCCTCGGCCTCGTCGGCGGCCTCGCCGTCGACAAGCATCTCGGCGTAGGCCTTGATGCTCGAGAGGGGTGCCTTCAACTCGTGGGAGACGTTCGAGACGAAATCGCTCTTCATGCGGGCGATTTCCTTCTCCTTCGTCACGTCGTGCAGAACCGCCACCACGCCGCTGACGCGGTCGTGCTTGCGTCCCTCGACAACGGTGTTCAGGATAACGCGCCAGACGTGTGTGTGCTCGCCCGACCCCTGGGCCCACTCGAGTGTCCGATGCGGCACGACGAGGCCGGTTTCGTGCATGTCGTGGAGCAGTTCAAGGAACCGCTTGTCGTGGATGGCCTCGTCGACGGGCCGGCGGGTGGATGCGTCGAAGGTGAAGCCGAAGATCCGCTCGGCCGCCGCATTCGTCAGAACCAGGTCGCCGAAAGCGTCCATGACGAGAACGCCGTCGCTGATGGCGTGGATGACGGCCTCAACGTGCCGCTTCTCGGCCTCGAGGACCTTCATCTGAATCTGCCGCTCTTTGGCGGTCATGTGCGACTGTTCCACCTCGTCCTTAACGAAGGCCAGGTAGTGGTTGATGGCATGACCGAGCCGGCCGAGCGCATCGGCGTCGGTTTCACCGACCACCATGCCGACCGTCCCGCGGCGGACCATGTCCTCGAGGTGGCCGGCGACGCCGTCGATCCGCTCCTTGGGAAAGCGTGCAATCAGGAATCCGCCGATGATGCCGAGGACCGCCAGCGCCAGCCCCGCCCCCAGCGTCATCGCCTTGACGGCGGCGGGTTGGCTGGCATGGCGCAGCGGGTCCATCAGCAGGTGGAGCCCCACCCCAACCCCCAGAAACAGCAAGATGACGGCGGCCACGCGCCTCAACTCAATCACAACCCACAAACCTCCAGACCGTCCACCCAGCCGCAACGACGACCGCCTATGTCCCTGCTACGACGGATCCAGGGGCCTGGCCACAACATACGGCCCTGTCGAGTGCTCGGTGCGTTGCGTCCTCGCCGCCGACGAGGGTGCGCTGGGCGGCAGTGGAGCCGACCTGCCCTCGGCGCGTGCGAGAAGCCACTCGACGGTGTCGCGGCCGGTGCACGCCGGGTCCTTCAGGGCCAGTCTCAGGTGCGAGACGGCCTCGCCCGGCCGCCCCTGGGCCACGAGGATGTACCCCATGAGGGCATTGGCCTCGGCGTCCTGCGGACTGGCCGTCAGAGCCGATTCGAGCAGCGTCCTGGCCGACGGGAGGCGGTTCTGGAAGATGTCACACTTCGCCAGCGCCACCAGTGGCCGGGCCTGACCAGACGCGCTGCCGGCCTGCACCCGGTACAGGGCACGGGCCTCGTCGGTCCGACCGAGGGCCAAGAGGCAGTCTGCCCGCATCTGGCGGACCCAGCCGACGGCAAAGTCGGGCTCGGAAGCGGCCAGTTCGGCGAGAATCGGCTCGGCGTCACCACAGGCGCCGGAGTGGAAGAGGGCGGCCGCAAGCCGCTCCTTCGGCCCCTGCGCCTCGGGATCGAGCCGCAGGGCGATCCGGTAACTGCCCGCCGCCTCCTCGTATCGGCCCAGGAACGTCAGGACGTCGCCAAGGGCGGCGTGCACGTCTGCCCGTCCGGGCGTCTGCTCGGCGAGGTCGGCCAGGCAGCGTGCGGCGGCAGGCGCCTGGTCCGTGGCGACGAGCATCTCGGCCTCGGCCAGGGCATACCTGGGGACGCCGGGGCTGAGTTCGACCGCCTTGGCAAAGGCCTCGAGGGCCTTCGTCTCGTCGCCGAGGGTCTGCCGGATCGTGCCGAGGACGTACCGTGCCTCGGCGGAGTCGGGGTCAATGGAGGTGGCCATCTCGGCGTAATCGCGGGCCTTGTCCAACTCCTTCATCTCGGCAGCCAGGCGGGCCGCCAGGACATAGAGCGGGGCGTAGGGCGTGCCGGCCTGTGCGATTTCGTCAATGTGCTCTCGTGCGCGGCCGAAGTCGCCCCGCTTGTAGCATCCCTCGGCCAGTTTAACCATCATCTCGGCCCGGGATTCGGCCCATCGTTTGTGGGCCGCCTCGCGATCGGCGTTGGTCTGCATTTGTCCGCAGCCGGCAACCAGGAACACGGCCGCAACTGCCGCATACAGGGTAACTCGCTTAGTTCGCACGGTCGGTCTCCTTCCCCTCGGCCCCGCCTGTGGGAGGTGGTTCGTGCTTCGGTTCGGCGGGTGCCTGCTCTCGCTTCCTCAACGGGCCGGGAGAGACGATTCCCTTGGCCTTGTCGATGGCCGCCATGCGAGCCTGGATGGTGTCCCAGACGGTGAGGTTGGGCGGCGCGTAAGGCTTGCCCGTCCTGGCGCTGAGTATCCTGTCTTTCAGACGAAGGGCCTTGAGGTTGTTCGGGGCCATGTTGCAGACGAGGGAGACGTTCCACCAGGCATCGTCAAGGTGCTTGGAGTTGCCGGTTTGCTCGTAGCGTTTCCAGGCCTGATTGGCCTTCTGGAGGTAGTCGACGGTCATGCATTCGCGTGTGAAGAAACTGAACCCCTCGCGGATGCCGAGACACCGGCGTTTGGCGTCGGCGATGGTGTCCTTGCCGATGGCGTCGAGTTCGTTGTCCTCGATGATGTGAGGCGTCAGGAGGACGATGATTTCATGGCGGAGCGAGTTGTCCTCCTTGCTGCGGAACAGCCACTCGAGGCCGGGAATGTTGCCGAGCCCGGGAACCTGGTTCCGGGTGATGCTGACCGTCTCGTCGAACAGGCCGCCGATGACGACCGTCTCGCCGTCCTTGACGAGGATGTTGCAGGTGACTTCGGTGGTGGTTTTGTCGGGAACCTGGGTGAGGGGGTTGATGACCCCCGTGGAGACCTCCGGGTGAACCTCCAGGCGGACGTAGCCCTGATCGGTGATGAAGGGGCGGAATCGCAACTGGGTCCCGACTTCGAGGAACTCCACCGCCTGGACGGCGGTCGTCTCGCTGACGGTGGTGGTGATGTAGCCGATCTCCTGGCCGACGATGACCTCGGCGGGCTGCTTGTTGAGTGTCAGCACCTTCGGGTTCGCCAGGACGGTCGTGTCGGTGATTTCCTCCAGGGCGTTGATGAAGAACGAGATGTTGTTGGTCATGACGCCGATGTTCAATCCGGCGCCGGGCGTGGCGAAGCCGGCCGTGTACGTCGTGCCCCAGGGGTTGGTATGCGCCTTGGCGGTGGCTGCCGCGTTGGTCTGGATGGTCGCGGGCGCGGTGGTCGGTTCAGGGGCAACGATATCGCGGAAATCGACGCCGGCCAGGGTGTTGAAGTTGATGCCCAGGCTGGTGTCGTCGTCGAGGGTGACCGCCAGGATGGTGGCTTCGACGAGAACCTGACGGGGGCGACGATCCATCCGTTCGAGGATCGTGCGCACCTGTTCGATGTTCTCGGGAAAGTCGCGGACGACCAGGCTGTCGGGCATGGCGTAGTCGTCGCCGCCAACCTCTTCGGCGCCGGTGGGTATACCCCCTTCAGCAGGCGTCGTGACCGCCGTCGTCGCCTTCTTCGAGATGGCGGGCGCGACCAGTTTCAAGGCTTCCTCGCTGGTCAGGTAGTCCAGGTGGAAGACCTCCGTGACCAGTCGCGAGTCGTCCTCCTGGATAGCCGCCAGTTCCGCGGCCGTATGAACGTAGATGCAATTGCCTTCCTTCACCCACGCAAGGCCGGTGGCCCGGCAGATGGCGTCGAGGGATTCCTCGACGGTCACGTTGTACAGGTCGGCCGACACCTTGCCCGTGGCGCCCTTGCTGGCAACGATATTGATCCGGTATTGTTGCGACAGGAGTTCGAGGACGTTGGCGAGGTCGTCGTTCTTGATGTGGAGTTCGATCCTGCCATCGTCGGCCGCCATCGTCGTCGCCTTACCCGCACCCGCCGGCTTGGATGCATCGGCGGCGGCGGGCTTGGGGTCCGCGGCGGCGGGGGCGTCTGCGGCCTTGCCCTCACCGGCCTTGGCGGGCGGGGCGACCTCGGCGCCCGCCGCAATGGGTGAGCCGAGCACCAGCCACACCAGCGCCAGAGCCCCGGCCGCAAGTACCATGCGCCACCGACCGCGTTCGAGGGACGTCTCCCTCCTCGCCGTGACGCGCCGTTTCAGTCCATTCGTAGCAGACACGTGACACCTCCCTGCTGCAGCTTGGCCCGGCCTTCCTGGATCTCGACGATCCGGAATCCGGACACGGCCTCCCCCTCTCGATAGTCCTCACCGTTAATAACCACCCAGCGCTGCCCCTCGGGGGTGATGAGGATCACCTCGAGCCTCAGCCCCTTGACCTTCTCCAGAATGTCCTGCGGCGTCGGCCGGTCGGCCGGTACGTCGGCCGCGCCGACCGTGTGCGGCGCCGGGCGCTTGGCGCCGGGAGCCACCGCCTCCACCGCTCCTGACCCGGCGTGGTCGAACGGGTTCCGCTGAAGCGGCGCGGGAACGGTGGCCTTCCGGTCGCCGACGAGTTCGTCGACGCCCACGGCGGCCGAGCGGACCTTGTCGGGCGTCACGCCGGACGACACCGCAAAGACGCCAGGGTCCGCCGTCTTCGCCGTCCACGGCTGAATAATGGCCAACGCCCAGGCGCCCAGACCGGCGACCAGAAGGGCCGCCGTCAGCACAGCCTGAATCCACCGTCCCCGTGCGGTGGCCCACCGGCCGCGCGCACGACCGGCCAGCCAGGTGTGGAGCCAGGTGTCAGCGGCCCAGAATCGTGCCAACTCGCTCATGGTATCTCGCTTGCCTACCCCTGTGTCTGCCTCGCGTCGGCGTCGCCGGCGCCCGTGCCGCCGGGCGACGTCTGGTTCTGGTCGGACTCGGGCAGATAAAACACCAGCACATCGGCTTCCGCGACGACGCAGCCGGCGCTTTGGGCTTTCATACAACGCACGTGCCGGAAACGGCTCAGCCGCTCGAGCGTCTCGATCGCCGCAAGGCACCGGTAAACGCCCTCAAAGGGCCCCGTCAGCCGGAGCCGAAGGGGAACCGCCGGCGCCGGTCCGGTCGGCTCGGAGGGTCGCGCCTCGGCCCGCTCGATTTCGTGTGTGACGTCGGGTTCAGCCGCCACGCTCTCGGCCACCGCTGCGAGGAACTCGGCCACTCGCGGCCGGGGCGGCAGGCAACGACTGAACACGCCCTGGGCCATGCGCAGACCCGGGATCCGCGCCGAAACGTACATGCCCTCGTTGCTGGTGAGCACTTTCCGGGTAACCAGGTCGCGTTCGTACTCCAGGGCCAGGCCAAGGGCGGTCAGTTCGCGTTTCTGCGGCCAGCAGACGAGAAGGACGAAACTGGTCATCATGACGGCGGCCACCAGCAGGATGAGGAACTGCTGTCGGTCCACCGCCCAGCGTTTGCGTGTGCCCGCACGTGCCGTCACGTCTCTCTCTCCCCGGCCGAGCATGCCGGCAGGACCCCTACCTCAATGACGAACAACCGCTGCCCGTCGGCGCCTCCCGGCAACAGTTTCAACTGCACGACCGTGACCTGGTCGAAGCGCGGGGAGGCGTCCAGTTGACCCAGCGTCTGCGTCACGAGCGTCTCGTTCAGCGCCCAGCCTCGCAGCCGAAGCATCGCCCGTTCGGGCTCTGCGGCCATCGGATGGTCGAGGTCGAAGCCGTCGAGCATGACGCCCTCCGGCAGAAGGGCGACCGTCTCGGCGAGGACCTCGGCCACGGCAATCCCTGGCCGGAGGCTCCGCAGCAGTTCCAGCCGCTTGTTGTAGGACCGGGCCTCGGCCCTGAGGCTGCGGACCTTCTTCACGTCGGCGTCCACAGCCGACCCCGCGCCGCGGACCGCCGCCAGTTCGCCCCGCGCGTCCCGGACCCACGCACCCACCTGGAGACTCCACAGGACCATCGCCATACCGATGGCCAGGAGCAGCCAGGACCGGATGAATCCGATCCGGCGCTGGAACCGGGCCCGAAGATAGTCTTCCGGCAGGAACTCCAGTTCGTGCACCGCCGGCTCTCCTCCCTCTCAGGCGGCGTAACCCGCCGTGAATTGGGCCGCCAGATGGAACCCCTTCAGGCTCAGTCCGAACGCCGTGGCCCACTCGGCCCGGACGGCTCGCCGGTCCAGGATCGGACCCAGGTGATCGGTCCGGACGCCGCGGAACGGGTCGCCGATCTCAACCTCCATCCCCAGCCGGTCGCCCAGCATGGCCGGGACGGTCGGGTCGTGGGCTTCGCCGCCCGTGAACAGGATCGACCCCGGACGCGGGCCGCGGAACGTAACGCTGTAATAGCGAAGGCACAGGCCGATCTCATCGGCCAGGTCTTCCAGGTGCGGACGGATGGCGTCGGAGACGGCGCGGGTGGCCCGGTCGGCTTCGGGCCCGTGTCCGTTACCGTTGGCGCGGCGTCGGGCGACCCGCCGCCGCAACGCTTCCGCCTCGGCGGGGACCAGTTCCAGGCAGTCGGCCACCGCGCGGTTGAACACCGACCCTCCGATCGGGATCATCTTGACGAAAACGATCTCTCGTCCGCGTGCGATGATCATGGTGGTGTCGGCTCCGATATCCGAAAAGACCCGGACGGTGTCTTCGTCGTCGCGGCGACGCAGGAACCGGTCGAACCCGCGGAACACCGTGCACGGCTCGGCATCCAGGCTGGCCAAGTGGACGCCCGTCTCGCAGGCCAGTTGAACCTTCTCGTCCACTTCGGCCCGGGGGGCCGCAAAAAGAATGATCTCATCGAGCAGTTGGTCTCCGTGCCGCACTTCGCCGGCCTTCAGGTACTGAATCACCGCCGTGGCGGTGTCGAAGGGGAACTTGTTCTGGGCTTCCCAGTTGACGGCCGTCGCCAGTTCGTCGGCGGGCATTCTCGGCATCCGGATGTTGCGGATGGCCAGTTCGCCGGCCGACAGCGCCATCACGACGTCGCGTCCGCGGAACCGGCGTTCCTTGACGAGCCGTCGGATGCCCTCGACGACGAACTTGCGGCGCCGCGCCGGGTCGTCCTTGACCTCCAGCGGGATCACGAACTTGGCCGCATCCACCACACGCAGGTCACGCTCGCTGCCGCCCAACTGCAGCATCCGAACGGTCGTCGTTCCGACATCCAAGCCGGTTGGCAACTGCCTCACGGCAGGCCCCTTTCGGTCCCGGTCACCCCGCGATACGCGTGACGGTCACCGCCCCGGTCAGCGCGGCGACGGACACCTGCATCTGCACCTGGCCGGCCTCAACGATCACGGCCCCCCCCGAGGACGGCTCGCCCTGCGAATCGAAGGTCACGTACGTCAAGCCGCCGAACGACGCCGCAGAAATCGTCACGGCACGCATCCCGTTCTGCCGGGCCAGGGTCACGTCGAACTGCCTGCCGGCCATGGCGGGGTGCGGCACGGCGGCGACGGCGGTGTACCACTGGCCGCTGTAGTCCGCCACAACCTTGTAGGACTGCCGGTCCGAGCTGAAGACGAGCGAGTGTGGCTGCTGAGTCGTCAGCGCAAGGCTTCGCGCCACCTCCAGGTCACAGCCGAGGACCCTGGCGGCACTGATGGCCTGCGTGTCGGCGGCCGAGCCGATACTCGGGATGACAATCGCCGCCGCGATGACCAGCACCACGATCACGATCAGCAGTTCCACCAGTGTGAAACCGTGCCCTCGAATCATCCAACGCGCTGTGGTCATTGCTGCGCCCCTCCAGTTCGAGCCTTACCGGACGCCTCCTGTTGGGTCGTCTGGATCACGTACGTGCCGTCGCGGAGGCCTCCCTCAACGGCTTTCAGGCGGTCGTTGATCGCCTTGAGTTCGTCCACGATCGCTTGGCGCTGCCTCCCTGAATCCGGGATGCCCGTAGCACCGGTCGACAGGGCCGTGGGCTTGGCCTGAGCCTGCAGTTCCAGCGGCCCCGCCCGGTACCACAGGGCAACCGCAATCAGTGCCAGCATGACCGATACAAGGATAAGCCCGTGGGCGATGGCCCGTAGGTGCTTGGCAAGCATTTCCTAGTTCTCCCACATCCCCTACCTTGACACGAAACGGCAAAAAAATGGATGCACAGACGCTGCTCGTCATAGGTGGCTTACAGTCCAGGGGCTTTATCGGCGCTCTCGGTGACCGGCCTTCAGCGATTCATGACCCTATTCGCGGATACAAGCGGGTATCCGCCGAACGGCAGCCGGCACGTCGGAGGAGGCCATCGGCCCTCGTGCGGGGGCCTGCGTGCCAAGGACGATGGCACGAGGAGAGCGGGTCGCAGCGGGGACGTGAGGGGCCCTTCAGACCGGCCCCGGGGCGAGGCGGCCTCCGGGAACCATCAAACACCGGGGGCAGCCGACGCGCCAAGCGTCGCTGCCCCCGGTTCCATGCCTCTTCGCCCCTACACGAAGAGGCTGGCGGTCACCGCTGCGCACCCACAGCGTTTCGTCTTACAGTTGGTTGAGTGGCGTGTCGTCCAGCGTCACGTGGTCGTCGGTCAGGTTGGCATGGAACTCGCCCGTGACGGCGTTGAACCACCAGCCCCCGTCCGCCGCCGGCACCGCGAAGAGCTCGCCACCGTCCTGGGTGACGGTTACGGTGTCGTCGTCGCTCATGGGGTTAACCGGAACGCTCGTCAGGTAAGGCCCGTACGGAAAGGCGTCGTCGGGCACGGCGTTGGTGGCACCTGTGTTGTCGGTGTAAAGGCACATTTCGTCCCTAAACTCGTCGTGCCCTTCGCCGGCAGCGTCAGCGGGGTAGTTCTCCAGGTGCTGCGTCTTGTACAGGAGCAACTGGCTCCGCATGGTCTGGAGGTTGGTGACAACGTTGCCGATCCGCGCCTCCTGCGACGCCTCGGTGAACTGCGGGATGACGATCGCGGCCAGAATGCCCAGAATGATAACGACAATGAGAATCTCAACCAGGGTAAAGCCTTTGCTTGCCGCACGCTTCATTGTATTTCTCCTTGTGCCTTCGCCGCCCACATGGGGCTGATCAGGTTCTCTTACTCACCCTTGTTCCCGTTGCTGTTGTGCCCGGCCCTTCGTAACGCCGCCCGCGAACCGTAGGCGGTAGTCGTACGCTTGCCTCCGTCACGCGATAGCTGTGTCTCACCCCCTTCTCACACGTGCTATACCTAGGCAGCGGTACGACAGGCCGGATATCCCGCTCGCCGCCTGCCATTGGGCGGCCTGAGCGGTATATTTATCGGCCAGAGTCCTTCCTACCTTCACAAGATTTCCTGTAATTTCCAGACTACCCATCTTGACTTCCCAGGCCTAAAAAAAGCGCTTGTCGCCATGAACAGCCGTTTCCGTCCTCGCGGTGTGCTGGTATGGTAGTGATAATCGGGCGGCCGTCAAACGTGGCGGCGGCATACCGTATGCGAGAATGCGGCAGATCTGGTCGTAACCACTTATACAACAGGGACTTGCGCGCCGCGGTGGCCGCTCGGAAAAGGGGCCGGAATCGCCGCGCCGCCATCGGCACATCTCCCGGATTTCGCGCGGTTTTTCTAGACCCCATCCTGCGAAACGATGTGCGTCGTCATGGCCGCAAACCGGCGGATGCCCCCTTCAGCAGACCTCAGAACCAGTTCATAGTCCGGGTCGAGGTCCAGGACCTCACCGCTGAACGTCCCGTCGCCGTCCGTGACGGTAATCCTCCGGCCGAGGGTTCGGCACCGTTCGAGAGCAAGGCGGCGGAGTTCGTCGACGCGGTCGTCGTCGACCCTTCCGACGGCCTGATCCAGTCTTTCGAGCAGCCTTCTGGCCAACAGGGTGCGGTCCACCGCCTCGGCAAACATGGCCAGGCCGGCCGCGCCGGGGCGGATGTCCGGCGGAAAGACCTCCGGCGTCTGCGTGCAGTTGACGCCGATGCCGATGACGGCGGGCCCCGTCCCGCCGGCGACCGGCCGGGCCTCGACCAGAATGCCCCCGACTTTCAGGTCATCGACCACCAGGTCGTTCGGCCACCGGATGCCGACGCTCAGGCCAAGTTCGGCCTCGATCGCCTCGGCGACGGCAACGGCCGCTGCACGGGTCAGGAGTCCGCCCCGCGTCGGCGTGAGCGGAACGCGGACGATGACCGAGCAGAGGATCGACGTGTGGGGCGGCGCGGTCCAGCGGTTGCCGCGTCGGCCGCGCCCGGCGGTCTGGTACTCGGCGAAGATGGCGAGCCCGTCGGCGGCGTCGCCTTGGCGGTCCGCCGCCTTCCACGCGAGGTCGTTCGTGGACGCGGCGGTTGCCACACAGCGGACGCGCCGCCCGATCCGCGAGACGGCCAGCCCGCAAGCGATTTCCTCGGCAACCAGCGCCGGCGGCGTCTCGACGAGGCGAAGCCCCTCCATCGGATGTGACTCGACGACGAACCCCCGGCGGCCCAACGCATCGACCGCCGCTGCCATCTCCCGGGGCGGCACGCCGAGTTCGCGCGAGAGGTCCTCGGGGCGCACGGGATGCGGCCGTCGGCGACGAAGCGCTAGAGCAATCCGCGGGTCCACAGCCCCCCCCCCTTCCGAGAGGTTCGGCGCCGGCTCCCTGCCGCAGACGTCACCGGCTCGCGGCGCCTCACAGCGGGTGGATATCGAGCGACACGTCGAGGTTCGGCGCGCTGTGGGTCAGCGCCCCGACGCTGATCCGGTCGACGCCGGTGGCGGCGACGGCCGCCACGTTGCGCAACGTGACGCCTCCGGAGGCTTCGAGCGCCGGTCCGGCGTCGCCGAAGAGGCGGTCGCGTCGGCGGACGGCCTCGCGGAGTTTGGCCGGTTTCATATTGTCCAGGAGGACGATGTCGGGTTCGGCGGCGAGGATCTCCTCAAGGTACTCGATGCTCTCGACCTCGACCTGGATAGGTATCTCGTCGGAGATGCGCTGACGGGCCTCGCGGACAAGTTCGGCAATCGTCTCGCCGACGTGGTCGGGTGCTCGGACGGCCAGGTGATTGTCCTTGATAAGGACGCCGTCGTGGAGGCCGGTCCGATGGTTGACGCCGCCGCCCATTCGGACGGCGTATTTCTCCAGGTACCGCCACCCGGGGGTGGTTTTTCGCGTGTCGAGGATGATGGCCTGTGTCCCCGCCACCGCCTCGACGAACCTGGCCGTGAGCGTCGCGATGCCCGAGAGGGCCTGGACGAAATTGAGCAGGGTCCGTTCGGCCGTCAGCAACGGCCGCACCGGACCGCGGATGCGGCCGAGGACGTCGCCGGCGGCAACACGTTTGCCGTCCTCTGTCCTGGGCTCGAACTGCAAGCGGCTGTCGAGGCGGTTGAACATCGGCTGGATGCAGAAGAGCCCCGCGACGTTGCCGTCGGCCTTGACCAGCAGGTCGGCCTGGCCGACGGCGTCGTGGTCGATGAGGACGTTGCTGGTCAGGTCGCCGGGTCCGATGTCCTCTTCGAGGGCGAGGGTGAGCAACGGCTGGAGGCTCTCGATGGCACGGCCTTGGAGCCGTTCGAGGGGAATCGTGTTAGGGGGTCGCTTGGGTTTCATGGAGCAGTTCCTGAATGCGGTCTCTGAGTTCAGCGGCGCGTTCGAAGTCGAGGCGTTCGGCGGCCCGGTGCATTTCGGCTTCGAGTTGGCGGGCAAGTTCGGTCCGCGCGAAGTCCTTCTCGCTGAGACGGACGGCCCGGCGTGCGGCCCGGCGGCCTTTGACCTCGGCCTCGATGCCGGAGCGGATCGCCTTGCGGATCGTCTCGGGCTTGATACCATGCTCGGCGTTGTAGGCCGCCTGCTTGGTGCGGCGGCGGTCGGTCTCGTCGATGGCGCGTCTCATGCTGCCCGTGATGGTATCGGCATAGAGGATAACCTCGGCGCTGGCGTGGCGGGCGCAGCGGCCGATGGTCTGCAGGAGGCTCGTGTCGGACCGCAGGAACCCCTCGCGGTCGGCGTCGAGGATGCAGACGAGGCTGACCTCCGGCAGGTCGAGTCCCTCGCGAAGCAGGTTGACGCCGACGACGACGTCGAAGGTCCCGGCCCGCAGGTCCCGCAGAATCTCGCTGCGGTCGAAGACCTCGACCTCGCTGTGGAGGTACTCGCACGTGATGCCCTCGCGTCGGAAGTACTCCGAGAGGTCCTCGGCCAGCCGCTTCGTGAGCGTGGTCACGAGGGTCCGCTCGCCTCGCGCGATGCGCTGCTTGGCCTCGCTCAGACAGTGGCGGACCTGATCGGTCGCCGGTTCGATGCGGATCTGCGGGTCCACGAGACCGGTGGGGCGGATGACCATCTCGACGACCTCGCCGCCCGATTGCTCGACCTCCCAATCGCCCGGCGTCGCGGACAGGAAGAACGCCTGCCGCGCCAGCGACTGCCACTCCTCGAACATCAGCGGACGGTTGTCGAACGCCGACGGCAGCCGGAACCCGTGCTCGACGAGGGTCTGCTTGCGGCTGTGGTCGCCGGCGAACATGGCCCGGATCTGCGGGACGGTCACGTGGCTCTCGTCGACGAACATCAGGAAATCGTCGGGATAGTAGTCGAGCAGGCAGCAGGGGCGTTCGCCGGGGTTGCGTCCGGAGAGGTGGCGGCTGTAGTTCTCGATGCCGGCGCAGTACCCGACTTCGCGGAGCATCTCCAGGTCGTACTTGGTGCGGGCTTCGAGGCGTTGGGCCTCCAGCAGTTTCCCGTCGCGTCGCAGTTCGGTCAGGCGGCTGGTGAGTTCCTGTTCGATGCCGACGCATGCCTGCTCGATGCGATTCTCCGGCATGACATAGTGCTTGGCCGGGTAGATGTACAGGCGCTGCTCGGCACCGAGGATTTCACCCGTCGCGGGGTTGACGAGCGCGATGCGGTCCACCTCGTCGCCGAACAGTTCAATGCGGTAGGCAAACTCCTCCTGCGCCGGCTGCACGTCCACACAGTCGCCCCGGACACGGAACCGGCCGCGGCCGAAGTCGATGTCGTTCCGCTCGTACTGAAGGTCCACCAGCCGGCGCAGCAGGTCGTCTCGCTCGACGCGCTGACCCAACGCCAGGCCGATGACCATGCCCTCGTAATCCTCCGGGTCGCCCAGCCCGTAGATGCACGAGACGCTGGCCACGATGACGACGTCGCGGCGGCTCATCAGGGCGCTGGTGGCCTGGAGACGGAGGCGGTCGATATCGTCGTTGATCGAGGCGTCTTTCTCGATGTAGATGTCGCGCGCGGGGATGTACGCCTCCGGCTGGTAGTAGTCGTAGTACGACACGAAGTACGCCACGGCGCTGTCCGGAAAGAACTCCTTGAACTCGCCGAACAGTTGCGCCGCCAGCGTCTTGTTGTGGCTGATGACCAGCGCCGGCCGCTGCAGCCGCGCGATGACGCTCGCCATCGCAAACGTCTTGCCGCTTCCCGTCACGCCGAGGAGCGTCTGGAATCGTTTGCCGGCCTCCACACCCTGAACCAGCGCATCGATGGCCTGGGGCTGGTCGCCCTTCGCCACAAAGTCCGAAACCAGTTCAAAGCCGTCCAATGCACGCTCCGTGCGGCCTGCGGAATGGGTCATTCTAACACGGAAGGAAGAAAGCGGCAACCGTTCTACGTTTCGGCGGCGGGGGGCGCCCGCCCGTCGGTCATCCGGACGGGTTCGCCGGAGGCGTCGGTCGGCCCGGCGAACAGAAACGGCCGCAGTTTCGCCAGCGTCTTCTCGCCGATGCCTCGGACGGCCAGGAGGGCGTCAAGCGTGTCGAGGCGTCCGCCTCGCTCCACGCGCAGCGCCACGATCCGTTTCGCGAGCGACTCGCCCAGGCCCGGCACCAGCGCCAGCGTCACCCAGTCGGCCGTGTTGACGTTCACGCGATAGGTGGGCGGTGCCGCCGGCACAACCTCGAGCGGCTCCTGACCCAGACGAAGGTACGAGACCGCCCGATACGCCACAGCGGCGACGACGACGAGCGCCAGGACGACCAGCACCGCCTGCTCGCCGCGCGCAATCAGCATCTGCTTCCTGGCCGGCGGCATGCTTCCGGAACCACTCATGGCCACATTATGGCAAGCGCCCCGCCCCGCCACAAGGCACAACGTCCGCGCCTGGTCCCGGCGCAACAGCAGGCGGCGACCTGATACGACTACGCTACGTTGCGCGGCGGGTCAGGAGACCCGCACGTGTTTAGCGTGTCATTCCGAGCGAGCGAAAAAGAGTCGAGGAATCTCGCCGTTCTCACGACACAACGGCAACGGCGAGACCCCTCGACTTCGCTCGCGGTGACACACACCGTTGCGCGGCGGGTCAGGAGACCCGCCGCGCAGGAAGTGCAGGGTAGGCTCCGACCCTCCGCACGGGAAGTGCAGGGTAGGCTTCGACCCGCCGCGCGGAAAGTGCGGGGCAGACGCCGACCCGCCGCGCGGGAAGTGCGGGGCAGACGCCGACCCGCCGCGCGGGAAGTGGCGTCGTCGTGTCAGGAGCCGCAGCGCGGAAACGCCGGCCACAAGGTTGGCTCTCAACTGTCGGCCCAGACGACGTTTGAGTCGCCCTGGCCTTTGACGCCCTCGGGCCAGATCTCCTGCCGCACACCCATCAGCCGCTGGTAGGCGATCTTTGGATTCATGTCCTTGCGCAGGAGTCCGCCGTGCGGCCAATAGTGAGGCTTGTGGTCGGAGAAGTCGCGCCACGAGATTGCCGCGATGAACGGCTTGGAGATGGCGATGCGGCAGAACTCGTCGATCCAGTCGGACTGGACGACCTCGTCCCAGGGCTTTCGCCAGACGCCGCCCGCACCGCCGACGTGCCTGGCACCGCCGATCTCGGCGTTCGGGTCCGGGTCGCACGACGACGGCACACCGCACGCCGTCACGTGGACGGGCTTGCCCAACCCGCCGAACCGGTCCAACTGATTCGAGATGTGAAGCATGTCGCGGAGCCCGTAACCCAAACCGTGGGTGCCGAACATGAACTCGACGCCGACCACGTCGAAGGGCACGCCGGCGTTCTGGCACATCTCGGCGTAGTGGTACGGCCAGATGGAGCGTTGGTTGATGGCGTAGTACTCGCCCCAGGGGTAGATCAGGTTCAGGACGACCATGGCGGAGGGGTCGGTCCGCTTGATGGCATGGGCACAGACCCGCGTGATCTCGATGATCCGGTCCAACGAGAAGTTCATGCAGTTCTCGACGTGGAGCCCCGTCACGGCGTCCCAGTGGTCCACGCGGCCGCGGTAGCGCTGCACGCAACGCTCGATGTGGTCGAACACGAGGTCGCGGATGGTCTCGAAGTCGTTCTCCCAGATCCACACCCAGTCGGGCAGGTCCTTCTCGGTGAAGCGGATCGGGGAGCCGCCCTTGATGCCGATGCCGCGGGATTCCAGCCATTGTATCCATCTGTCGAGCCACGTCCACTCGTACTCATGCTCGCGCGGTTCGATGGCCCGCCAGATAAACGGGACGGTGGCGTAGTTGAAGGCGTCTCCGAAGCGGTCGCCTCCCTTCGGTTCCTTCTCGAAGGGGCCCCAGTGGCATCCGAAGTCGACCTTTGCCAAGGCGCCTTTGCGCCGCCGGATGTCGATGCCCTGTCCGGCGTCCACCAGGGCCATCTTCTCGCCGAGGGCCAGACCGCGCGCCAGGCACTCCTCGGCCAGGTCGCTGGCCACCAGCGGCATGTCCTGGACCGTCTGGGCCTTCGCGAGCAGCAACCGGACCTCCTGGAACTCGGTGTCGATCTCGGCCGTGGGCCCGCCGTAAACGTATCCCCACTCGTCCTTCTTGCGCCAGATGTCGGCGATGCGTCCGCGCGCCAGTTCCATCATCAGCAGGTACGGCTCGTCGCGGTCCTGGAGCAGGGCCGAGCGGAGCATGATCTGCCCCCCGCGTCCGACCGGCCAGCACCCGTTGAGGGCCGCCAACCCCTGGCCGGACCGTTCGCAGAAGAGTCGTCCGTTCTCGGCGTTGTACCGGAAGCGGCCACGGATGGGCTGGCCTTCCTGGCTCGTCAGGTACATCCGGTCGGTGTCGAGTTCGGCGGGGTGTTTGCCGTTGAACAGTACGTCGAAGATCAGCACGGGCGGGCTCGCATTCCGTTCGCCTCGGCCGAGGCATCGGCCATCGTTCGTCGTCTCGTCACGACGCGTGATTATAGAGGATGGCCGCCGCTCCTCAACTGAAATCCCGGCGCCGGCGCACCTTGCCCACCCCGTCCCTTCACGGTCCTCTTGGGGAGGGTGCGGGGTGTCCCCACCCCGCACCCGGTGTGTCTCTGGCCGGGTCCGGGAGCGTGCGGGCCGGGGACAGCCCGCACGCACGGTCCAGAATGGGTGCTCTCGAACGAATAAGACTTGACGCCCTCCGGCAACGAGGGCTAAATAGAGGTCGGCAGAAGCCGGCACCGCCGGGGCTCGCCCCGGCCTGCAGCCTTGGTTGCCTGAGCATGGGAGGGGCGTCATGACTGCCGTCGTGCGGGAAACCCATCTCGAAGGGCTCGACATTCGGCGCGGCAAGGTCCGCGACATCTACGACCTGGGCGACCGCCTCCTGATCGTCGCCACCGACCGCATCAGCGCCTACGACGTCATCATGCCGACCGGCATCCCCGACAAGGGCAGGATCCTGACGGCCTTGAGCCTCTTCTGGTTCGACTTCCTGTCGGACGTGACGCCGAACCACGTCATCACCGCCGACGTCGGCCAAATGGGGCCCGAGGTCCAGACCCAGGCCGACACGCTCCACGGACGCTCCATGCTCTGCCGCAAGGCCAACGTCTTCGGCGTCGAATGCGTCGTGCGGGGCTACCTGGCAGGCTCCGGGTGGCGGGAGTACCAGGCCCAGGGCACGGTCTGCGGCATCGACCTGCCCGAGGGACTGAAGCAGTGCGACCGGTTGCCCGAGCCCATCTTCACGCCCGCCACGAAGGCCGAGTCGGGCCACGACGAGAACATCTCGTTCGAGCAGGCCAAGGCGATCATCGGCGACGACGACGCCACCACGCTCCGCGACCGCAGCATCGCCATCTATCAGAAAGCCGCCGACTACGCCCGCGAGCGCGGCCTCGTGCTCTCGGACACGAAGTTCGAATGGGGCAAGGCCGACGGCCGCATCATCCTCGTCGACGAGGTCCTGACGCCCGATTCGTCGCGCTTCTGGCCGGCCGACGTCTACGAGCCCGGACACGACCAGCCGAGTTTCGACAAGCAGTTCCTCCGCAACTACCTCGACACGCTCGACTGGGACAAGACGCCGCCGGGCCCCGACCTGCCAGAGACCATCGTCCGCCGGACCCGCGCCAAGTACGTCGAGGCGTACGAGCGGCTGACCGGCAAGACGTTCCAGTAGTACGGCGTGGCCAGCCGGTCGAGCCCGCCGCGGCCCGGCGCCCGAGCCCGCCGCGGCTTGTCGCCCGAGCCCGCCGGTCGAGCCCGCCGCGGAAGCGGCGGGGCACGTTCCATAACACGTGGCACTGACGCACCCATTCGAGACGCCACGAACGAGGTAGCACCCCATGGCCGAACTTGTCGTACGAACCGCCGGCGAGTCGCACGGCCCCGCCATCGTGACGCTCGTCGAGGGATTCCCGGCAGGCGTGCCGGTGGACCCGTCGCGCCTGGCTGCGGACATGGCGCGCCGTCAGGGCGGCTACGGCCGCGGCAAGCGGATGGCGATCGAGGCCGACCGCATCGAGATTCTCGCCGGCGTCCGCCACGGCCGCACCATGCCCGGCCCCATCGTCCTTGTGGTCCGAAACCACGACTCGCGCCTGGAGGAGGCGCCGGAAGTCTCGCGTCCGCGCCCCGGCCACGCCGATCTGGCGGGAGCGATGAAGTACCTCGACCCGGACATGCGGAACATCCTGGAACGTGCCAGCGCCCGCGAGACGGCCGGCCGCGTCGCCGCCGGCGCGCTCGCCAAGTGTCTGCTCGATGCGTTCGGCATCGACGTGCTGGCCTACGTGGTCCGGATCGGCCCGGCGACGGCGGCGGTGCCCGAGGACGCGGCGGCCCGACGGTCTCAGCGCGACGCCAGCGAGGTGTACGCGGCCGATCCCTCGGCGGACCCGGCCATGAAGGCGGCCATCGACGCGGCCCGCGACGCCGGCGACAGCCTCGGCGGCGTCATCGAGTGCATCGCCACCGGCCTGCCGCCCGGTCTCGGAAGCCACGTCCAGTGGACCGAGAAACTCGACGGCCGCCTCGCCCGGGCCGTCATGAGCATCCAGGCCATCAAGGCGGTGGAGATCGGTCTCGGGATGGGCGTCGGCGAGCGGCCGGGCAGCCGGGTGCACGACCCCATCACCTACGATCCACAGCAGCGCGAGTCCGCCTGCCTCGGGTTCGTTCGCCCGACGAACCACGCCGGCGGCATCGAGGGCGGCATGACGAACGGCGCCCCCGTGGTGGTGCGCGCCGCCATGAAACCGATTCCGACGCTCCTGCAGGGGATGCCCTCAATCAACATCAAGACGAAGCAGCCCGAGGACACGGCGTACGAACGCAGCGACGTCTGTGCCGTGCCGGCCGCCAGCGTCATCGTCGAGGCCGTCGTCGCGACCGAACTCGCCGCAGCCCTCGTCGCCAAGTTCGGCGGCGATACGCTCCAGGAGATGACGGCAGCTTACGAGACCTGGCGCAAGGCCGCCGCGCGGCTAAGCGGTCTTACGTAAGTCTTTTGCTGGGGCGAGAACGGCACCCGCTCGCTTACGCTCGCGGCTAGTTACACTCGCGCCCGACCAGGCACGTGAGAAAACTAGCCGCGCACGTAAGTAAGCGGCGCAGGCCCCTTGGGCTACGAGCCCAATCAGTTGTCGCCACGGCATGCACACGCAAACGTAGGCACGGCACCCGACAGAAAAAGACTTACCTGACCCCGCATAGCCCAAGGCTCCACATGCCCTTACGCAAGAAACACGTCCGGCGCATCGTCGTGACGCTGCTCGTGGCCGGCGTCGTCGGCCCGGTGGCGGCGCTCGTGCTGTACGGTTTGCACGTTCGCGGCGGCGCCTACGGCCGAGCGGTGGAACAGGCGCTGGTCTGGCGTCTGCGGTGCGAGGCGAGTGTCATCGGCTGCCGTCCGACAGGTCCGTCGACGGCGGCGGCCGACGAGGTCCGACTCTCGTGGACCACCGCCGATGGACAACTCACGCTGCACCTCCGGGGTCTCGAAGCCGAATCCAACGTATACGGCTGGTACGTTCGGGCGGCGTGCGGCCGTCTGTCGCTCACGGGGGCGGACCCGCCGGCCGCCCTGGCCGCGCTGAACCAGAGGCTGGTCCAGGTGGAGTACCCGTCGCAGTTGATGGCGCTGGCCGTCGAGCGGCTCCAGTTGTCGCTGCGTCTGGGGGCCGTGAGGATTGAACGCGAGGCCCGCGGCCTCGCCCTCTCGAACATGACCGCGTTCGTCGTGTCGCTGTTCGAGCCGGAGGCGATGAACGACGCCAGCCGGTCCACGCCGACCGAGGCTGAGGCCGACCTGGGACTCCTTGCCGCCGTCCGTCTGAACCCCACGTCCGCGAAAGGTGTCTTCGACGGTCTGCACATCGAGTTGGCGGACGTGCCGCTCGCGGCGATCCGCAAAGCGCTCGTGCGCGGAGGCGACAAGGCGGACACAACCGACGAAAACGTCCACGGCACGGCAAACCTGGCCGTCAACTGGCACTGGCCCGAGACCGACGCCGACACCGCCACCATCGCGGCCAGCGCCCGCGGGGTTGACCTCTCACAGTGGACCCGCAACCTGCCCGGCGGCCCCGTCACGGGCACAGCGGACCTGGACGTGCGTTACGCGAAGTCGCGGCAGGGGTCGGCTGCCCTGGCCGTGCGTCTGGAATCGGAGGGCGGCACGGTCAGCGGCGAAACGCTTGCATGGCTCGACGGTCTGCGTGCGGCTCTCGACGCCGGCAGCGCCGCGCGTGTCGGGACGACCCCGTTCCAGCGGTTGAGCCTCCGGTTCAACGCCGTCGGCGACCGGGGGTGGTACGTGGGCGAGAAGGACGAGTGGGGGGCGATACCGATCCTGACCGTCCGGCTCTTCGGCGTCGATGTGCCGCTGCTGCAGGCCGGCGCCCAGCCGTTCGATGCGTCGGGCCTGTGGCCCGCCCTGTCGGAAGGTCTGGGACTCGCCTCGCATGAATAGAGCAGTTAATCCTACTACGCTACGTTCCGCGCCGCGGCCTTCCGAGGCCGCCGCGAACGCAGTTTATGCCTGTTCCTGGTGGCCTGGGAAGGCCACCAGGCGGACAAAAAGGCGAAGTAGCGGTTGTAGGATTAAGGATGGTTTGCAGCACCTTGCGCGGCGGGTCTCCTGACCCGCCGCGCCCGGAGGGCCGGAAACGTCACCGCTGCAGCGCGGCGGGTCAGGAGACCCACCGCGCTGTATTTTGCCGGGTGCCATGCTTTCGCTTGTACGTGTTTAGCGTGTCATTCCGAGCGAGCGAAGCGAGTCGAGGAATCTCGCCGTTATGCGTGTTCGGACAACGAGATTTCCTGCGGGCACTCGGGGTACAGCGCTCCGCTCGCCCTCGCCTTTGGCGAGGGCT
>Ga0307433_1000526_pt1 | contig 28810 bp, 29 predicted proteins | sample SalMarWE160210MG_FD_202166 | JGI IMG/M metagenome (GOLD analysis project Ga0307433, IMG submission 202166) | Salt marsh sediment microbial communities from the Plum Island Ecosystem LTER, Massachusetts, United States - WE1603-210 | ecosystem: Environmental > Aquatic > Marine > Intertidal zone >... | reverse complement strand
TTCTCCCTTCTTCTTAGATAACGCCAGAGAATAAAGAAAATTCACGTAGGCGTCTCCCAAGGAGGCTAGTTTCTGATCCATCAAAACTTCGCTGAGGCTTTCGTATTGTGGTATGAATGCAAACATGCGGCTCCCTTCTAACATTCTGTCTAACTCGTGACTTAGTAAAGGGGTGAATAAAATTTAAAGGCTAAGTAAGATGAATTGGAAGATGAATAGTTTTGGTTCCTAAAAGATTTCGTTCCATAAAACCTGAGATTCGAGTGTTGGGTATTGACGATGGAGGATTTGTTCCCCGCACTAAGGGAACCGTAGATGTTGTGGGGGTCGTCTATCGGGGAGGTTACTGGTTTGAAGGAGTTATGCGAGCAGAGATAACTATTGATGGGCTGGATGCTACAGAAAAAATAGCTGCAATGATCGAAAGCTCTCCCTACTACAGGGAACTTCGGATTGTAGTCCTAGATGGCGTCACCTTCGCCGGCTTCAATGTGGTAGACATCAGTAAGCTCTCCCGAAGGGTAGACCTGCCCGTTATCTCAGTGACGAGAAAAAAACCTGATTTGGAGGAAATAAGAAGCGCTCTTAAAAATCTCCCGGAATTTGAGATTAGATGGCGAGCTATGGAGAATGCTGGAAAAATATTCGAGGTTGAGACTCGAAAGGGGGAGAACCCAGTTTACATGCACATAGCAGGAATTTTGCGGGAGGATGCCGAAAAGATTATGAAAAAAACATCCACACGAAGCCTCATTCCCGAGGCTTTGCGAGTAGCGCATATCATAGCTTCTGGATTAACTCGTTCAAGAGAAAAGATTTAAAAGAGTAAATTGCAATCAAATTTGCGCAGAAAATGCGGTGAGTGATATGGAATTCTGTCCGAAATGTGGAACGCGGCTGGTTTCAAGTCGCAAAAAAAAGGCAAAAAAAGCCATTTTTCATCTTATATGCCCAAAATGTGGCTATAAGAAACAGACGGGAGATAAGCCATCTGTTGCCCCCAAAGCCATAGAACGTTCTCCCCAAGAATCCATAGCTATTATCGGAAAAGAGGAACAAAAACTGCGTACTTTACCCACAGTCAGGATAGAATGCCCCAAATGCGGAAACAACTTAGCATATGCTTGGCAGGTTCAAACCAGAGGAAGCGATGAGTCATCAACACAGTTTTTCCGATGCACAAAATGCAACTACACCTTCCGCGAATACAGCTGAAATAGCCTTCCCTTCCTAAGCACATCAGTTAAAAATAGGCTCATCTCATGTGGCTGTCTGAGGAATCAAACACTTAAATGAGAGGTAGCTTAAACATAAATGCTAACGGAGGTTTGCTGATGTTCAAGGCTAAAATGTCTGATGCAAAGTTTTTGAAGGATATGATGGGTGCTATTTCAATACTCATCGACGAAGCCACCTTTGACCTCACTCCCGAAGGGATCAAACTTCGTGCCATGGACCCCTCACGGGTCGCCATGGTCGATTTCGAGTGGCCGAAAACAGTGTTCGACGAGTATGCTTGCGGCGAACCTATGAAGATGTGCATCAACATAAGCGAAATGCTGAAGTTGCTGAGAAGAACAGGAAAAGACGAATCTGTTGAGTTGTCTCTAGATGAAAAGACCGGGAAACTGAAAATTGCGATCAGAGGAAATTATTCTCGAACCTTCAATATGCCTACTTTGGAGGCTATGGAGGAAGAGGTTCCCACTCCCAAAGTCAGCTTCAATGTGAGCGCGAAGACTACGACACAGGGGTTACGGGAGGCTATAGAGGATGCCTCTCTGGTAAGCGATCATGTTCGAATCGAGGCGGATAAAGAAAAGATGGTTATGAACGCCTCAGGCGATATTATGGGGGCTACTATCGAATTTAAGGCAGGAGATGATGTGCTCTTGGAGATGGTGGCGAAGGAGGCTTCTAAGGCTACTTTCAGCTTAAGTTACCTTTCGGAGATAGTTAAGGCTGCTGTGCCGACGTCAGAAATTGTTGTTATCGAGTTTTCGACAGATATGCCCATTAAATTGGATTTCCAGCAGGAAAAAGAGGGAAAATTAAAATTTTATTTGGCTCCTCGAATAGAAGTAGAGTAGTCAAAGGTAAGGGGAGGTTAAGCAGGTACTTACTGCTTACGACCGTGCAAAATATCCCTTCATGAAAGAGGCTGCTGAGCACGTAAGAGAAGTGGGTCTAGACATCAACGAGTTAGAAAGTGACTTTTTTGTTCCGTTCTTGGACCGGGCAGAGGAGCGCGTTAGAAATGCCTTACTCGACGTATCTGCTTACGCGAAGACTCAACCACGGGATGAACCACGGGAGAACGAAATTGAGATATTCTCTTTTCCAATAGCGGTCATGTTGGTTGCTGCCACAGAAGATTCTCTTATCAAAAGTAGATATTCGTTAGCTGAAGCAAAACGGGCTTCTGAGCTACTAAAAGCGGAGGAAAAAGAGAAACTGTCGGAGGTCGCCAATAACTTCAACTGGGATGTAAGACTGGTCAAAGATGTCAGCCTACGGCCTTATGTTTTTGCGCTTCGTTTTCCAGTTTTCTTGAAGAACGCAACGGGCTTTCACGACAAGAATTGGAAACTCGTTAATCACCTTCTGATTAACGGGGAAGTTTACCTTACAGAAAGGGAAGTAAGCCGCCTGCTAGAAGAGGAGGTGCGGAAATATATTGAAGGGAAACTCGACACGAAGATAAAGTCTCTTCCTCCAAATATCATGGCTCGAGTAAACCAATTGAGGCAACTGGCTGCAGAGAAACGAGAACAAATCCAGCTTGAAGAGATGCCGAAGCGCGTAGTGATGGAAGCCTTTCCTTCATGTATTAAGGGCATATATGATCGGATTGCGGCTGGTCGCCCCGCTTCTCACATAGGTCGATTCGCTTTAACTTCCTTTCTGTTAAGCATTGGGATGACTGTGGATGATGTTTTCAAGTTTTTCCGCTCCGTCTCTGACTTCAACGAACGAATGACCCGCTATCAGGTAGAGCACATAGCCGGAACCAGAGGCTCAGGGACAAAATATACTCCCCCAAATTGTGCTACGTTACGCACTCATGGCATTTGCGTCTCACCAGAACCCGAATGCAGAGGAGCGGTGAATCCTTTGGTTTGCTATAAACGAAAATTGCGAAATTTGCCTGAAGAGGAGCCAGCTGATGATAAATGAGCATTTTTTAACTTTAGTTATTTTCCCTCACACCCGATAAGAAGATTGGCTGAAGTCTTTTGATGTGGGTTCACGTGAGATTAATTCCGTTTAAATATTGTTTTTGATCTATACTGTATGATGGGCGGAATCGTATATGTCCTCTTTGTCGCAGAGTTTTATCCGAGACAAATTCGCTGATTACTATAAACAGCATTCCGCATCTATTCTGCCTCCATCCTCTCTCGAAAGGCGGGAGTTTGGCTTTCTCCTCCTCGAAAAGAAAGTTATGCTTAGGCACAAGGGCTTCAGAGACGCGGACAGTCTCAGATCCTCGTTATGCACAATCGTACCTTCAGACGTTTACTATTCAAGCGCCTATTATGAACGCCCCGAGGAAGAGATGAAGGCAAAAGGATGGTTGGGAGCGGACCTGATTTTTGACATCGACGCAGATCACATTCCGACCCCATGTGCCACGGTTCACGACTTCTGGGTCTGCACTGGGTGTGGCGCTTCTGGCAGGGGCGGGCACCCCCCTACATGTCCCACTTGTGGCAGAGGAAAGTTCAAGGCCAAGACTTGGCCTTGCGAAGTTTGTTTAGAAGCTGCCAAGGCTGAAGCGATTAAACTTATAGATGTTTTGACAGAGGATTTCGGTTTTTCCTCAGAAGTGTTAACCGTTGCATTTTCGGGGCACAGGGGATATCACGTTCATGTGGAGAGCGAAGTGGTCCGCGATTTTGATTCGTTGGCTCGTAAAGAGATCGTTGACTACGTCATGGGAATAGGGTTAGATGCCAAATTTCACGGTTTGAGGAAAGGCGCTACAGCCGAGAGAAGGGTTCCTGGTCCAGACCTAAATGACCGTGGATGGAGGGGGAGAGTTGCCAAGGGAACTTACGATTTACTCTTAACTGCTTCTGAAGAAGACTTGATGAAGACAGGTTTAAAGCGTCAACAGATTAAACCATTAATTGATTACAGAGAGGAGATTTTGGAGAGCTGGAACAAGAAAGGTCCTTGGGGAGTCGTTAAGGGCGTAAGCCCAGAAACTTGGAAAAAGATTGCTCAATATGGGGTGGAAAAGCAGTCTGTGAAAATCGATACTGTGGTCACCCCTGACATCAACCGTTTGATAAGACTATCTAATTCGTTACATGGAAAAACCGGATTGAAAAAAATCGAATTCCCTATCACCGATATCGAAGATTTTGATCCTCTTAAGAGCGCAGTAGCCTTTAAGGATGGCGAGGTAACTGTTCTTGTTTCAGAGGCTCCTCAATTCAGGGTGGAGGACGAAATCTATGGTCCGTTTGAAAGGCAGAAAGTTGAACTTCCCACTGCAGCAGCATTGATGCTGCTATGCAAGGGTGTGGCAAAGGTTGTGCAGTAAACTTGTATGATGAACTCTATGAAGTGTGGAAAAAGGAAAAAGAAACTCTGGAGATTCAGCGGCTTCCGAAGAACTTCTACGCCAAAATTGCTGCTTACATCAAAAAAATAAAGGAGGAAAATCGGATGTTAGACAAAAAAACAACAAAAGCCAAGCTGCTGGATAGCGAATTTAAAAATGTCAAGATTATTGTTGGCGAACTTCTTCAACGTCGCTATAAGAAATTCTTAGAAAAAACTTTGGCCAGAGAAACTGTACCCAAAGAAGCCTTAACTGAAGAAGAAGAAAAGTTGTATGGAGAAGTTTTGCCATTAGCCGAGGCTTACCATGCTTTCTCCAAAGATATTCTCCGCGGGCATTTATCAAACGTCGAAAAGGATGCGAAACAAACGATGATGGTTCTACGTTTCGTTCAGGAAATTCCAGCCTTAGTTGGGTCTGATATGAAAACTTACGGTCCTTTTGCGCCAGAGGACATAGCAACGCTGCCTCCCGAAAATGCTCGAATCCTCATTAAACAAGGGGTAGCCGTAGAAGTAGATTCAAACTAACCGACAGAATAGGTTAACGCTGTATAATTAGCAATGCAATCTTGCGAATAGCCTAGCCGCGATTTTTGCACTCTTTATTCAAAGAGCCTGATTCACATTCGTGACTTGTTTATCCTTCCATCAAACTAAGGTACAAAAATCGGCAAAAATGTATCGAAATGAACACTGAACCATCCCCCCCTTTTAAGGAAAGGGACAAAGAATGCATCAAACTTTTAAAGGACTTATCACAAAATACTATATTATGAAACCACAAAAACTCCTTAGACTAGTAAGTGAGATGCTGAAAAATTCCAAGAAAAGCGACAGAGAATTAGCCGGCATCTTAGGAGTCTCGCAGCCCACTGTATCCAGAACTCGAGCTAGAATCGAAAAAGAATACATAAAAACCTACACTATAATTCCAGACTTTGAGAAACTTGGTTACCAAATAATGGCGTTTACCTTCGCAAAAACGAAAGCTTACCCAGACGTATCTGCAGAAATATCACGAAAGTCCAAGGAATGGGTATCCAAACGCCCTAACGTCATCTTCGGCGCTGGCGGCGAAGGCCTTGGAAAAGACTTGGTTCTGATATCATTTCACAAGAAATATTCAGCATACGCTGAGTTCATGCGATCCTTCGCCATGGATTGGGGAAATTACTTGGATAACTTCGAATCGTTCCTTGTCAGCATAGGGGCAGGATACAAGTTAAGAGATTTCGATCTAAAATATCTGGCAGACGACATATAGGCATCTGCGAGACCGCCTATCTTTGCGCGACTTTCAAAGCATGATTTTCATAGCAGAGCATTTAAATTCTTTAACATAGAGAAAGCGTCCTCGACAGTTTTACGGTGGTCAAAGGCGATCTCCAGATTTTTTATTTCTGCCTCAGAGAAGCTGTTGACTGCATCAACCTTGGCTCCCGGTTTGTTTTCTCCATCCACAATCTTACACAAAAACGCGATGCTTATGACATGCTCCCTAGGGTCCCTCTCTGGGTCATCATAGATTCCAACAAGGCTTTCCTTTAAGGAAGGATAAAAAAGTTCGACTTTAAGATTGGTTTTTGCAAAGGCTACTCTCTTCAGGGTGGTTTCAAAAGTTTCCTTAAACTGTACGCTTCCTCCAGGCAGGTGCCATCTTCCTCCCCCGACAATGCCTTTTATTCTTTTGGCAAGAACTATTTTACCGTCCGAGGTTACTATAACCGGATTAGCATCCAAATATGCATTCTTCTTGGCAGTCACTTTAATCAGAAATAAAATAAGCTATGTTTACAGTTAAAAGATTCCATTTCGCCAAGCTCAAAAATCCTGTAGCCTATTCTCCATAGGCTTGGAAAGCCGCGCTACTTTTTTTAGTGCGGATTCAGGTTTCTTTCCAGAAACAGATAAATAGTAACTTAAAAGCATCCAGAGGCTCATAAACAGCCCCCCATTTTTTGTATTCTATCCTTTAGTGGAACCTGATAAATTACTATGATTTGGCGGATTAGGGTTTCTGTTGAGTTTGCTATCAGATTCTGACTCTTTTGATTGTAATTTGCTTAATAAACTTAGTAAAAAGAGGAATTTAGTTGTCTGGCAACTCGGTTAGAAGTAAAAAAGTTTCGCAGTCGAAGTCAAAAGTCAAATTTTACTTTAGTACTGTCAGGTCCAGAGTGATTCCTATTCTTAAGCGTGTTGAGGTTGGGGACTACCCTTCCAAGATAGCGCGTATATATGGATGGAGCAAACAGCATGTTCACTACTATCTTAAGAAGCTGCATAAAGCCGATTTGGTGCGCCGCAGTGTCCGATCAAGCGTAGTGTTCTATGAGCTAACAGGTAAGGGTAAAGAACTTCTCGCGTCAGCCGAGGGGTTGGTTTTTGGGAGTGGTGTTTTTCGTTTGCATAAGTGTCAGGTGTTGTTTCCGATTTTGCGTGAGGGTGTTTATCCTGAGGGTGATTTTAGGAGGGTGGAGTTGACTAATTGGACGCAGTTGTTGGGGTTGGAGCGTGGGGTTAGTGTTTGTAAGACTACTAGGCATTGGGTTGTGCATGTGGAGGCTTTGTATGGTCGTAGCCCCGGTGACTTGTTTGGTTTGGCTAAGAATTTGGGTGACAGGGTTGCTCGGAGTTTGATGAGTAAGTATGGTGTTGTTTTGGGTGAGGGGACGGTTGGTAGGGGTTATGAGTTGGCGATTGACGATCCTGTGGCTAAGCTGTTGGCTAGGTACTTTACGGTTAGTACTCCGAAGAGGAAGATGGATCATAGTCCTGGGGAGTTGGAGGGTGAGATCGATCATCTGAGCAGGGATGCTGCTATCGAGTATCTGATGATGCCCGAGCGAGTCAAAAAGCTGGAAGGACAGATTTTTGGGTTGACGAGTCAGGTTGAGGATCTGCGAAGCGATGTTCATCAATTGGTTCAGGCTTTAAAGGATGCTGTTGCTCCTAAAGAGAGTCGTTCGGTGCCTTTGAAAAATGGCGAGTATATTTCCTAACTTTCAAGTGTATGTTTTGATGTTGAAGATTTTTTTCAATTTTATGGGAGTTGCGATGTTTGGATACGGTTGCTAGGCGTTTAGAATTGCTGAAGCTGGAAGGAATGGGCTTTGATCAATCGGAGATAGTGAAAGAATTAAGCGAAAAATTTCGTTGTTCTGAAAGAACTGTGTATTATGATTTTGAGAATCGTGATGAGTGGCAGCCTGCTCTTCAGCAGTTGGGTGATCATGAGGTTATTTTGTTGAAGATTGTTAATCGTTATGAGCAGATTTACCGGCAGGCAAGCGTTAGGCTTGTAACTGGGTCTCAGGAAGCTACTCAGCTTGGTGCTCTTAACATTATGTTAAAGGCTAACGGTAAGGTTTGGGAGACTGCTGTTTTGCCTGAGTTGCTTAATCGTTTGAAATCTTTGGAGGAGAAAGCTAAGAGAGGTGTTTTTGTGGAATGAAAACTTTGGATATACAAAGAAAACTGGACGCTATAGAGGAGAGCCTGAAGACTCTTCGTATAAAGGGCACTACACGATTGGATTGGAACTGTCTAACATCTCAAGAGCGGGCTCTTTTTGAGAAGGTTAACGATCTTAAGGAAGAGTATGCTCCGGGTTATCCTCCTGATGATGTGCTACAAGAAAATCATGAGTTATTCGTTAAAGGTTTTGAACTGGTTATGCGGCGGGCGCTTGACCTGTTTCAGGAAGCGACTAGAGCCTATTGTATGGTTGATGATCAGAACGAATGGTTTTTTGAATTTATTTTTAATTTAAGGGTTTATTGGTTTCTCTACGAGATACGTAGACATTTTGAGAAGAATAGACAGGAAGAAGAGCTGCTAGAAAAATACGAGAACGATGAAGAGTTTGAACAAGCCTATAATGGGTATCTAGAGACTTTGGAGGATAAAACTGCTTTGTGGTCTCGGGAAAGTTTTGAGCAGTTCACTAGACCCTTTTTTGATTCTTGTTTAAGAAAGAAAAGAAAACGGAGCTGAGAGAATTGGAGATTAACGAGTCTGATTTGGTGGTCCCTCCAGCTGAGCTTGTTGATGTAGAGAAGCTTCAGGTGGATGGAGATAACCCTAACCGGTTATCGGTTAGGCGTTTTGAGGCTCTAAAAAAGAGTATTCGCCGCTGGGGTTTTGTTGTTCCAGTAATTACGAATAAAGATTTTCTGGTTGCTGACGGTGAGCATCGGCTAAAGGCAGCTAAGGAACTGGGAATGAAGCAGGTTAGTGTTGTGCGTTTGCCTGTGGGTGATGTTGATCGTCGTTTACTTCGGCAAGTAATGAATAAGATTCGTGGCGAGCATGACCTGTATTTAGATGCAGAAGAGTATTACAGGCTTGTTTCTGAGGATCAACGAAGTTTGCTTAAGCAGTATTTACTTGAGAGTGATCTTAGAATCGATAATTTGCTGAAGCTTCGGCAACCGTTTGATGTTAGTAACGAAGAGTTTAGTGTTCTTGCAGAAAAGTTTGCTTCAAGAGTTGAAAGCAACAGGTTAGAGGACGAATGGATAAAAGTTCCTTTAGGTGAACCATTAACTTTGACTTGTCATGTAGAGTTTTCAACTAAAGCAGAGGTCACTAAGCGTACGATTGCGGTTTGTGAAGCTTTTGGATTAGGGGTGGACGAAGCTAAACATTTTGTAGTGTTTGACAAGTTCTCTTTAGATTTTAGAAGAGGAAACCTAATCTTTATCACCGGAGATTCAGGTGGAGGAAAATCCCTTCTCCTACATGCTTTCAAGAAGTTTTTTGGAGACGAAGCAATATCCTTAGCTGAGCTGGAGATCGATCCTGAGGAGACCCTTGTTGAAAGCGTTGGAAAAGATGTCACAGAAGCGATTAAGATTCTTAGTTTTTGTGGATTAAACGACGCTTTTCTGTTTCTTCGTAGATTTAAGGAATTAAGTGATGGACAAAAATATCGCTATAAACTTGCCAAACTCATGGGCATGAAAGAGAAGACTGTCTGGATCGTTGATGAGTTTTGTGCCACCCTTGACCCTGTTATGGCTAGAATAGTTTCCTATTTGCTTCAGAAGGTGGCGAGGCGATTAGAGAAAACGGTTGTTGTGGCAACTACTCATCCCGATTTAGCTGAGGATTTTCAGCCAGACATTTTAGTTGAGAAGGGATTTGAGAAAGACGTTAAAGTTATCGAAAACGATTTTTCAAATAAATCTTGTAGTGTCTATAAAAACATAAGTATAGAGAAAGCCGATCTAGAGGATTACAGAAAATTAAGCTGTTTTCATTATCGAACCAAAAGCCATAACAAACCTGAAAATCTCAGGATCAAGGACTGCTATAAACTTCTTTTTGGAGATCAATTGATTGGAGTTATAGTTTATTCTCCATCCTATCTTAATCTGAAGCCTCGTAACATGATTTTTGGTCAAAGATACGTTTACACTCCAGGAGATCTCCATAGAGCACATTTAATCAACAACGAAATTGCAAGAATCAGCAGGGTCGTTATTCACCCAAAATTTAGAGGAATTGGTTTGGGGTCTTATTTGGTCAAAGAGACAATGCCAAAGGTAAACGTCAAAGTGGTTGAGGTGTTAGCTGTTATGGCGCGGTATAATCCGTTTTTTGAAAAAGCAGGTATGGCTAAAGTTGATTATGAACAAGATGAAGATTCTAGCGAAAAGCGGATTAGACAATTCTTAGAGTCGTTAGGTTTTGACTTTAATTTTGTTAGATCAAAAACCTATTGTCGCAACTTTTTCGTCCAGCTGACCCCTGAAAATAAGCAACTATTAATTGAATATCTAACTGATTTTGCCCGCCAACCATTCATTAAAACAAAGAAAATAACGCCAGATTTACTGACTAAAACATTCAAATCAGAAGCCACATACCTTCATTGGATTAACACTTCCTCGTTATAGTTAACATCCTTACAACCCGTTTATCGCTAAACCCGTTTTTAATTAACTCCTACATGAATCAATGTTTCACATCTTTACTGATGGATTTTCATCCATGGATACATCACATCGAGGGTTGCTGTTCTGCGGACTAATGCGAGCTTCAATTGGGCCATGGATTTTCATCCATGGATACCAAACTATATAATGTTGGTCTAATCAAAATAGACACTGCTTCAATTGGGCCATGGATTTTCATCCATGGATACCTGATACAAGCGGCGATGGTGTTCGCTAGTGAGTGGAGCTTCAATTGGGCCATGGATTTTCACCCATGGATACTTGTCAAGTGTGCTGCCAAGCCCAATTATGTTGGCGATGCTTCAATTGGGCCATGGATTTTCACCCATGGATACAACACAAAATGAGGAGTACCTCATACGTGTAAGTGTTGCTTCAATTGGGCCATGGATTTTCACCCATGGATACATTGATGTTGAATCGTTGCCTTTTCTGCAAGCCCCAAGCTTCAATTGGGCCATGGATTTTCACCCATGGATACATTCTTTGGTGTGACATTCCCGACTCACCCTCAACAAAGCTTCAATTGGGCCATGGGTTTTCACCCATGGATACTATTGAAATTGAATCCATCGTTGCTAGTGGCTACACATGCTTCAATTGGGCCATGGATTTTCACCCATGGATACGAGTATTGTGTCGTCGTATTCGGCTTCGTAGAGCTTAGCTTCAATTGGGCCATGGATTTTCACCCATGGATACCTGTAAAAGTCTGATGTAACCGTTGCATTGATATACGCGCTTCAATTGGGCCATGGATTTTCACCCATGGATACCTGTAAAAGTCTGATGTAACCGTTGCATTGATATACGCGCTTCAATTGGGCCATGGATTTTCACCCATGGATACGTAGCTCATTGATGTTTTAACCTCTCGTCAACCTCTCGCTTCAATTGGGCCATGGATTTTCACCCATGGATACTTTCTATGGGTCAATAACCTTAACCGTAGCCGAAAGGCTTCAATTGGGCCATGGATTTTCACCCATGGATACAGCGTGTTTACCCCGAGGTTGGAACGATTGATACCATGCTTCAATTGGGCCATGGATTTTCACCCATGGATACCTGTGATTTTTGGTTCTTTTGGTTTGTAACAAACACAGCTTCAATTGGGCCATGGATTTTCACCCATGGATACGTATTTTCTTTCGCCATCATTTCACCTCCTCAAAGACAGCTTCAATTGGGCCATGGATTTTCACCCATGGATACAGGTAACATCTATGCTAGGACCGCCAGAGGACATCGAAGCTTCAATTGGGCCATGGATTTTCACCCATGGATACATGATCGTAAATGGCTACCCTAAAATGAAGGCTATCAGCTTCAATTGGGCCATGGATTTTCACCCATGGATACATGCAGCCGTCAGCGCAGAGAGCGCAGAACGCCCACCGCTTCAATTGGGCCATGGATTTTCACCCATGGATACAAGCCAAGCCGAATCAGTCTGCAGCGGACAACAGAAGGCTTCAATTGGGCCATGGATTTTCACCCATGGATACAAGCCAAGCCGAATCAGTCTGCAGCGGACAACAGAAGGCTTCAATTGGGCCATGGATTTTCACCCATGGATACCCTACCAATCTTGACAGATACAACCTCACCCTTAGGGCTTCAATTGGGCCATGGATTTTCACCCATGGATACTTGGTTGTAGGCAGCTTAGGTTGCCGGTGCTGGATAAGCTTCAATTGGGCCATGGATTTTCACCCATGGATACGATAGAAGACGCGTTATCGTTAATTTCGATACCCCCGCTTCAATTGGGCCATGGATTTTCACCCATGGATACGTATAATGCGGGGTTTACGCAAAGCTCACCTATGTCCGCTTCAATTGGGCCATGGATTTTCACCCATGGATACGCTCACTCTGACTATAATCCCAACGCACAGCCCAATCCGCTTCAATTGGGCCATGGATTTTCACCCATGGATACTCTGCAACCTCTTTCTTTAGGTCACAAATGTTACAGGGCTTCAATTGGGCCATGGATTTTCACCCATGGATACAAGTGGTTGGGGTCATGTTATGGCTACTGGGTGTATTGCTTCAATTGGGCCATGGATTTTCACCCATGGATACCTGATTAACCCAGGCGGCTTGGTCACCATAGCGGAGGCTTCAATTGGGCCATGGATTTTCACCCATGGATACAGCATCTTGATACTTAGATTACAATTAATTATAATTTTTGCTCTAATTTTTAACAAGATTAATGTCACATTCTGCCTTCTCCTCTGTTTAGAAATTCTCGTTTTTACACTATAAAATTACTTATCCTGTGACTGAAAACTGTGTTTATACTAAATAAAAAAATCGTATCATAACCATACTTTAAGAAAAACTTTTTACATAGTATATAAAACTGAAAATGCAAAAACAATTATACACAAAGCCATAAACTTACGCGAATTTCGAGTAACCATGTGAATTATGGCACCACATCCCTGCTCGAAAACTAAACAATCACCGCGCCCCTTTTCTTCTTCTTTGGCTTTTTCCCGAGAAAAGCAACTCTGTCTTCCACAGCGCCTCCAACCGGACCAAGATCCACAATCATCACACGGTCCTCAGAGTGATTAATAACCTCTTCAATGCAGCCAACTAACTCAACCCTCCCCTTCTTGGTTAGGTCACACCTGAAAACAGAATAATGAAGCCCCTCCCCAAACCCTTTCAACACTTTGTTCACTACACGCAGTCTCTTAGGATCAGAAACATCATAACTCACCAAATAATAATGTAAAGTCAAAAAAATCACCTAGTACAAAAAGCAGGATACTCCTCTAGTTCTCCTGACAAAACACGACTCAATAACCTAGCCTGAACCTCTAAAACACGCCTATAACTAACCGAGTAACCAAACAGAGGATGCTTAACTTCCATACTCATCCTGCGCTCAAAAGTACTTAACAGTTTTTTCTTAGCCTTCGACTTTAACGACACACCTAACCCACTATAGCTGAAGTCATCTTCACTCATCTGACCACTGTTAAAAAGACGCAACATGACCGAATCAGCTACAATCGGCCTAAATTCCTCCATTAAATCCAGCGCCAAAGCAGGACGACCATACCGCGGCTTATGGAAAAACCCTAAATACGGATCAAAACCCACAGCGAGAAGAGTAACAAACAGTTCTTTAACTAAAACACCGTAAACGTAGGATAAAACAGCGTTAACCGGGTCCATAGGTGGTCGTCTGTTCCTACCCTCAAACGAAAAACCATAATCTTCTTTCAACATAGAACTAAACCTAGAAAAATATAGTTGAGCGGCGGCACCCTCTAAACCTAAAAGTACCTCCATATTATCCGCCTCCTCAACCCTCTTTATCAGGCGAGATAACTGACGCAAAACCTTTCCACTAACATCTTTGTCATTGCGTCTAACAAAAGTACGACTATTTCTAATCTTTCCACTCACAAAACGTTTAGCAAACTCGAGAGAAACTAAAGAATCAAAAGCGGCTTTAAATTGCATAATGCGGAGCTCCACATTCTTGTTAACATTTCCCGTGGTTATGCCCTCAAACCATCCACCATAAGAAAAATAACAAATGGGTACCCCCCGTCGCATCATCTTCTTAACAGAATAAAGAGAAACATACGCATTACCATAAATATTAAGCTGCGAAACCTCACGTAACGGAAGACTCTGAACTCTCGTATTATCCCTAGAAATCTCAACCCGTTCTCCCTTACTCCTCACGCTAAGATCATACCCCACAGCATACACAGGATAATAGTCATCTCTGCCAGCGTAAAGCCTTCTAACAGTCACCTCCTTACCTTTCAAAACATTCACTTCATCGGGAAGACAAACACCCACAAGAGAACACCTAGGACACTTGGGGCTATCTACCAACGGAGGAGGTATCTCACAGCCTTCAGCCATCGCACGCAGTTCTACCAAGAGCTGTCTAGTCCTCGCCACAAGCTCCTCATCAAAAGGAACCACAACCCTTCTCCTTGAACCAGCAAAATATAAGACACCTTCCTCACAAACATAACTATTCTCTCGAAGAAGTAGCCCCTGAGCACAAAGCTGAACACGCTCAGGTTCATAAGCATTCTCCGGAACCTGAGGAACAGCCCCTCGCTTATACTCCACAGGCACTACCTTACCTTTTTCTCCCTCCAAAATATCTATCCTAGCTACAATTCCTATCTCCTCACCTGATAAAGTAACGGAACTAGTATGAAATGCCTCAAACGCCTCCTCGGAGACTCTTCCTTTCCTAGTGTCTACTCGACGATGATAATACCTGCCCTCCACCGTATCAGCACTATCCCTGAACTCGCTCTGTACCCACTCGATAAAACAAAGACGGGGACAATAAGCAAACTCGTTCAGCATACGAACTGGTATTAAACGAGGAACCTTTTGTTCCACTATTTTATCAACTTTTTTCATCGTAAGATAATATTTCGGTAAACGCTTGACGCATCCGCCTCTGCATCATATGCATCAAAGCGAAGCCCATCTTTCTGGATCAGATGGAACCGCACCGAAACGGGGCCTATCCCAGACATAGCAATATACGAATAATCGCAGTAAAAAGTTAACCACCACTTAACAGCTACCATCTGACCTAAACAGCCCCAAACCATAGTGACACCCGTAACCAAGAGCCAAAGGCCCCATCACAGGTTCCTTGAACGTCACCTTAAAACCAAAACTTTTACCCATCACAGGCTTTGAAATCCCTCTCCGATACCTCTTAAATTCGATCCACCTAAACCTACGCCCCGAACGGTTATACTCAGGAACAAGCTCAACTTTTACCACATCAGGAAGGCTCTTTCTATTACACGAAAGAAGCAGCTGCGTCACGGGACCATCCTGCTGTAGCTCAGAAAGATCCGGTAAAACACCATAATCCAGCAACAAATGCTCTTTCGTAGGATAAACACCCAACTGCTCAGGAATCTGAATCCTTAAACCCTCTGGAATAGCTGTGGTTCTCCAACGTCCACCATCACTCAGCTTAGGGTACCGAGTCAAAAGATATGGAGTAGTAGAAATCCAGATTGAAGAAAAGCCAAACAACCCCCCGTCAACAATTTCGTCAGGCTCTTCCTGCATACCTAAAAGCATGAGCCTAAGCTCACCATTCAAACCGTAACCATAAATTCGATCTAACCCACCAAGAGCTGCCCTATGCTCATCATCAAAACCCATTGGCGCATATAATGTCAAGTGATCCACTCTACCATCACCATCCTCATCACTCGGAAGATAGAAAGCATGAACATGCCCTTCAAGGGGACTGCCATCAGAAGCCTTACCTGAAAGAACCGGAGACTTCCTCCCATCAACGCCTCCATAAACACTCATAGCCGCCACCCGTGCAACAGAAGCAACATTAAGTGTATCCAATATGCTAGGCAACACTTTTCCATCAATCAAGTACCGAACCACTTTAACTAATCTTTCATCAACCTTGGATATTGCCGTATCATACATTGGTTCAAAGCAGTCTCTAGGGCGAGCATATTCCACCCACACAGACCCAGGAGGATCAATACGACTCAAATCCTCCCGTAACGTAATAGTGCGAACAAAAAGAGGGTGGGACTCGTCAAGAGGCTTACTCATATCAAGATTCGGACTGGGAGCCAGAACAGGAACAGACTCATAATCCAAACCAGGAGACTCAGCATCCACCGGGTACACCTTAAAAAAACCTTCATCACCTCTATATCCATCAGAGGGGAAATACGCCTCGTCTTCAATCAGTTCTATATTGCACCATGATTCAGACCTGCCAAGGTAGGAGACATTCCCCACAATGCCCTTTAGTGCTTCTCTATGTTCTTCATCTAGGTCAGCATTAGGCCAGCAAACAATGACCGATTCATCCTTTGAAACAGCTACAAACGTGTTAAAAACCATGGTCTTAGCGACCTCCCGACTCTTTAACCAACCCTTATCCCACGGCATATAATGACGGGTGTGCGCCAAAGAAGCTGGAGGAAGCTTGTATCTAGGGGCTTCAAGCAGCTCAGCCAATATTACCTTAACCTTATCTTCACCAACCTCCGGCATTGTCCTCTTCCAAGAAGAAATCAAAGCTCGGAGTATCCTCCACGGTGAAGGAGGCCACTCAGGCACTCCCTCATTAACGTGTCTTCCCCAGGGGGTCGCATGGTAGCGACCAGCTAGGAAACGAATGGCCAATAATATCATAACTATTCCTTGTACTCAATACTGGTTACGGGAGGATCCGAGAAATATCCTTTAGCCTTCATGGTCTCTATGGCTGTGGTCACATTTTTTTCCAGCTCTTCTATAGGCGGAATTTCAAGATTCTCTATATTGGTTACCTTTAGGTCACCAACGGGGTCCAAATCACACGCAGTTCTCAGTCTTAGCCCCTCATGTAGAAACTTCCTAATCTTGTACAACGATAAAAGAATCAGAAAATCCTCAACCTCTTCCCCTAAACCAAAGCCTCTGACCCCTGCAAGATCTATATTGAAGAATGCTGTAATCTTCTCAGCTGTGTACTCTGTCCTAGAGTAAGGAACGTTTCCCTCCCCCTCCTTCAGTGAAGGCTGTACCCTACTGAATTTTACACCGCCGCTTTGAGCGGGAAGAACTTCGCTGGCCTCGATAAAAGCTGAAAGCATCCTAGGCAACCTAAGGCGTCCATCAATCTCCTCGAGGAATACCCCATGTATGAGACAGTTAGGGTCATACTTTAACAAAATTGAATAGAACTTCTTAAAATCAATCGGCTTTTTTTTGTCAGTCACAAGCTCTGAGATTAGTTCATCTTTAAATTGACCTTTTTTTCCTGTAATATACTCGGAGTTAATCCTATGCGCCTCAAGTATAGAGTTAGTGAAAGCTCCATCACCCAGATCCACGTGAATATAGGGTAATCCTCTCAATGGCTCAACAAGTTTACCTTCAGTGTCATCCCAGCAAACAAGTTCGAGTCTATTAGCCATAGACTGGGTGGACTCGAGCAGAATCATCTGTTTTCCATCTGGTGTGGTGTATTCTGCTGCCCCCAATTGAGGGAATCCAGTCGGCTGAAAGCGGTCACCTTGAACAGGTTTCAACTCAACCTCCAACAGTAATCTCGGCTCATTAATTAATCTGCTTAATAACTTCATCATACCCACTTCAAATAGATTAAGTTTAACCTAATACTAATGTTTTTTCATAAAAAATCAAAAATACTTGTGTTTAAGGACTCGAACACAGATTTACTAGTGAAAAGGAGAAGAAGGAGAAAAAAGAACACTTTTTGCCAATGTGTCAATCTCCCAAACCGGTATCAACAGAGAAGCAGCTAAACGTTTATGATCTAGAGGTTTCATGTAAAATTTTTCTCCTCGACCAGCCCCCATGGGTTTCAAGCCAGACATTACGAGTTTTTGAACCGCTTTTTTATTCACCTCTTGTAATCGTCCCGCTTTAAGCAGATTAAAAATCTCGGCCACATAAGGCACCCGAGTCCCAGCCGAGTCAAAGGAATATTCCCATCTAGACATATCAAAGCTAAATGTGAGTCCACTGGACAGATAAAGTAGTTTAAGCAATGAATATAATCTAGGCATTTCAGGAACTGGTCGCCAAATCCCCTCTGGGGCATGCCGCTCTTTTCGATACAAGTGCCACTTTACCGTTGACATTGCCCACACCAAATCATTGATCTTTCTCTCATCAACGTTTCCCCTAATGAACTGGTAGACATCCACTAACCCCACTGAAATCTTACTGCTGATAGGAACAAACTCTGACTTTGTACGTGAACCTTCTAGCACTCTTCTCTGGAGAACAGCGGAGAGGTTATCAGAAAGCCCGCCCCTTCCCCAACATACCGAACTACTATAATTTTTACTCCATTTAACTGATTTTCTATCACTTACCCATTCAATTGGCTCCATTTGTACACGAATAGGACCAATACTTGTATCTGTGATAGAGCCAATAGCACAGGCAAGACGGTACTCCGTTGAACCATCATCACAAGCCTTAACCCAGCGAGGTGAAAGCCTCAAGGGCCAGACAGGCTTTTCAGAACCACCCCTAGATATGGCCTGCTCTGTTCTGCCTAAACAGAGTAAAACCTCTTGAAGCCTTCTCCTGTCCCCCTGTCTGCAATATGATGAAATAGCTGACTCTATGCTTCTGAGGTGAACACCATACCTGCCTGCTACACTATCCTTAGAACATGCTCTGCGAAGCCTACCTAACCACCGTTCAATATCATTAAACAAATCTACGTTCTCAAGGGGCTTCTCAAAAGTTTTAACAACCCCCAAGTTTATAGCTGTGTGATAATTGTCTCCGCCCACTCTTCCTTTAATTATACCATATCTCTGAAAAGAGTTGATTCCTCGATCAACACCTAGGGAAGCTATGGCTCTCATAAAATCAATTCCATCCGAGGCTTGACGTCCCGCCAACTCCGCTCTTCCCTCAGAGAAAACCATCTCTATCGAATTAATAGACGCAGGTGAATTCCATACCGGAAGCCACACTTCTTTTTGACCTGTCTCTTTAGAGACAATGGTTGACGTCTCGTCAAATGAGACTCTTGACGTAAAAGGAAACGCTGCTCCTCTACGTCCAGACTTTGATCCAGATCGACTGCTAAGCGCACCTTTGAAAAGTGTGATACCCTCAAGATTTAAAATGAGATCCCATGGATTTCTAAGAGCATCTGCCTCAAACCCTTCATAAGCATTAGGTCCACCAACATAACCTGAAGCGTAGAGACCAATCGAGTCTCCTCTTATTGTAGTGTTTTTTCCAGAATCCTCACCAAAAAGGGATTCACTAATTGATGCGTTCGAGTCAAACCCTTTGTAATTACCACTCAGGTTGTGCTGTGCAGAAAAGTCGGGTAGACAAAGCCATAGACACTGCATATAGTTACTGCCAAAATGAAGGTTTCCATCGTTACCTCCACCGCTACCCAGAACCGTATTTGTAAATATTCTATCCTCCTTTATAACCGCTGCGACATCTAATAGATCAACCATTTTATCGGTTAACCGAGACCTTAGAAGCCCCATAAACTGAGCTTTTCTTTCTCTACTGGAGGAGCTGCCGCCCTCAAGATCTTCCTTTGATAAGTCTAACTCTTCAATTATGTCAAGGGTTTTCTCTAAAGTGCATCTGTAATTCTCAAGTCTAAGTGTATCCGATGCAAGGAAAGCCTCGATTATTTTGCCTTTTGAAGGCGGTTTTCTGAACGGTCCAGAGTCTCCTGCCCTGTTTACTGTAAAAAAGTCGCTTCCGCTCCAAGGTATCACAATGGGTGTGGGCACATACTTGTTCAAGAAAAAATCTGTGACCTCATCAAAGTTTCTTTCTTGGCTGAAACAAAGATACGGGGTTAACCCATCCCAATACAACCTAGTATCCGGTTCTAGTTGCTCTGCTATTACCTTGAATGCTCCAAGAGCCTTAAGGTAACCTGCTAAGCTAGACTTATTACAGGCCTTAAGAGCTAGCTCTTTCATAATTTATCACGTCCTTGTGCTTCTTTGATGCTTGCTCTCCAATCAGAGATACGTGTAATAGCCTCCAAATATCCTAACCTGAATGGACCCAACTCGTACTTGTCTCTGAGATTTATCATTCTTTCAAGCCAAGGTAATTTCCCCTCTTCTGTTAAACCCAAATCCATAACATCTAACGTTAGACAAGTCTCAGGAGTAACCCTGCCATCTAGTTCAACACTGGGAACAATGTCTCCCTCCCAGACTCCACGGGCAAATCTAACTCCCTCACGATAACGTGAATCCTTTTTCCATGGTAAGTCTTCCTTTGGCAGAGACCTTATTGATAATCTCACCTTTCCGTGGTGGGCGGCTACAAGATAGATTACAAGATCCTTCATATGGTCGGAGGTCACTTTTATGATGTCTCTATTGGCTAGAAGCATTAAGGCAGAGGCTAACTCATGTCGGAAATATTTTCGGTCATATCTAAACCGTTTACTACCGCCTGATTTACCCCAAACCCGCATTTTTCTTTTTGCTATTTCATTCTCATCTTCTGTTGTATCCCAAACTGCTGCCTGAAAAACAGGGTGTGCTTTACCAATGTCATGATACAGGGCAGCCTCAACAAGAGGCTCCTCAAAACCACTTAACCCAGAGGCGCCTAGATGTCCAATGAGGTCCTTCATTTCTCTAACAACATTCATCGAGTGTGCGCTTAAGGTAACCCATGTGCGTGAAGTGTATTGGTCTTCTCCCGTAGCCTCATTTGAAATCACTTCATCTACATCTACCTGCTCCACCTGTGTTTTAGACTCTGGAAGCCATCCAATCTTCTCGTCGTATCCTCCCACTCTGCAGTGCATCAGAAATACTTGCCCCGGAATAATCTGTCTCTTGGTGGACTTGACCCACTGTGCCTCGAGGTGATCCCAGATCCATGCATCATTGTTTTTCTGGAACTCTCTGAAAGAGTTTATTGGAACCGAGCACAACTCATCCCTTTTTGCTCTAGGTAGCTCTATTGGTGGTCTATCTGTTGTCTCATCGACTTTTTTCCAATCTCTCCAATAAACATACACATCGGCATCACGTGAATCTCTGATGAACCTTGAGACATCTATGTCATTTCCTGACAGATCAGGCGTAGTGTCAAATAGATCTAAAATGTCTTTTTTTCTAAGCACATAGCTGTGCTGGTAACCAAGCTTAGGACCCTGTTCATCAATCTGTTTTGATGAGACTCCTTCAAGGTTCTCCAGTATGCTTTTGCTCTCTTCTAGTTCTTTGACTGTGTATGGTAGGGCTAATCCCTCAGCTTCCTTACCTCCTGTATCTATGTCTATCCAAATTGCTCTTGGAGTAGCATCCTTTCCATACCTGTTGAGGCGACCGAACCTTTGAACCATGCTTGCCCATGGAGCCAGCTCGGTGATCATAACACATGAGGACATATCCACGCCTGCCTCAACTACTTGGGTAGAAACGATTATGCGACCAGCTTCAGGGAACACCGAGTCACAGGGAGCCTCACTTAGAAACTTATTCAGACTACTTCTTTCAAATGGTCTAAACCGTGAATGAATCAACCTGATGTCAGGTCTAGAGTCCAACATCTTCTTTTTTTCCAGCAGAGCATTATAGATGCTCTGAGCCCTATCAACCGTGTTGACTATTATGAGGGTGATTTTTTGTGCACTTGAATTGTGGCAATCTAGTACTAATTCCGAAATGGATTTAGAATACTTCTCCAAGTCTGGCTTGTCCTTCTTCTTAAGAACTATCTCAGCTTTCTCCAAAGGCTTGGGTGCATTGTAACGCTGTTTTAAAATCTCAACATTATAATCTTCATCGCTTAGATACATTGTTTCAAAAATGGTGTCTGGTTTATGATCCACTGTTTCCAGCCATTCTGGTTCACATGTGGCGCTCATCCATATGCTATGACACTTGTTTATAGCGCCAAATTTTTGTCTGAACGCCTCTAACTGAGCAGTTGTAGAGAAACCGTTTCCCATTAACTGCACTTCATCCATGACCCATAGACAATCATTGTTGAGTAGGCCAAACTGGATGGGCCACCTGAACCTACTTACAGCGTACCCCCTATTCAACGCCCTAGAGAGAAGCATGTCCTGAGTACCAACTATTATCATGTCTTTTTCAGGGGTTAAATCCCATTTGCTTTCAAGTTCTCCACCCATTAACTTGTATACAGATACACCTATACTGGAATCATCGTTCTCTGGACCCTTTGGCTCTAAGGGCTCTGTGATTGGGATGTAACTCTTTAATCCCTCTTTTTTCTCCTCATCCTCCCAAGTGGCTTCTCCTGAGAGTAGACCCATTCGATCAAGCCATTTTATAGTATTCTCGTAAGTCTGCTCTACAAGAACACGCATAGGTAGACAATATACTAATCTTCGAGGAGTTTCTGAACGAATTTCTTTGGAAGCGTATCGTCTTCTCCATACCCAGCTTAGTATCATTGAAGCTGTTTTTCCTGCTCCCGTAGGCACCTTCAAAAGTTTTGTTTTATTCAAATCTTTTTTGCCCATTTTTTCCTGATAAGGAAAAGGCGTAAAACCTGTCGCATCAAAAAACATATCCTCGAAAACGCGGTAACAATTATCGTCTTTTACCATGTTAACTTCACACGCTTTACTAATTACATTAAACAAATAATATCTTCTTCAAAGCAAATATAAAATAATTGATTATTTGAACTTCATACATAATCCGTTTACTCTCTGTTTTTACCAGAAACTGTGCCAGTTTCCCTATGTCTTTCTAATTTGCTGAAGAATAAAACAACACTCCTCATCAAATAACTCTCCTGCTTAGTCGGAGGATGAAATCCATTAAAACAAGGATTGAAATCAAACTATGTGCAACAATATTGCTGCATTAATTTACTTTTACTTGACTCTCCCCTCCAGTTTTGTCTGTTGTGCCATTATCCCTAAATATTGACTTGAATTGAATGATAGTCAACCTGAACCTTTGAAACTGAGAAAAGGAGGGCTTGAAGTGGACGATAAACAAGCGATAATAGACGAGCTTCTATCTGTAGGAAGAATATACTTGGATGAAAAAACCGAGATGATAACCAACACTGTCATGGACTTTGACGATGTCCCCGAGTCCTGTTCAACATGCCAAACTCCTCTGAAAGAAATTTACTTCCGACCTGAAAAGTTGGTTGGTATGAACGGGTATGACCTCCTTGTTTTAAAATGTGAAAACTGTTCTAGAGTTTACTCGTATTGGATAGAACCCTACACGTATAACGAATATTTCATTACTCCAACTAAAGACGATCTGGCAGGACGAATAATAGAACCCCCACAATGGAAACATCGAGGTAAACCTCAATGGGGGGAAGGAAAACAACCTAAATTCTCCCCAAAAATTGCGAAAACTTACGAAAAATCAGTTTCCCACTTAGAAGACATCAACAAAAAAATCACCCCGATTATCCGAAACAAACAACCAGACTTGTATAGGATTGGCGTGAGTAATGAAACAATATTAGCAGCAAGAAACAAAATGAGAGGCTATCTGAAAAACAACTCCATCACCCAAAAACAACTTAATAGCCTCTTCGCAGCAGCAATCTATGAAGCCTCCCACAACGATACTAAAGGTGCTGGAGGATACAAACATGTGGGCGAGAGAATCGGTGAACACCAGTTAGAAAAACTCTTTGGAATTACACGAAAAACAATCCGTAGATGGAAAAGCCTATTATAAACTCAATATCCGGCTAAATTTCTTGGGTAGATTTTCGATGTTTTTGACCCAAAAAGTGTGCTTCTACTGAGGAGAACCTGCAATCGTAAACGAATCAGCTATATTACGGCATGATTTAGCTGCGATGCAAAATTGACGGCGTAAAACTTTTCAAAAAGTAAAACTGTTCCAGATGACTACATAGGTATAGAATGCACTTTTGGAACATGCTTGCTCACAAACTCTAGAAAGCTGGTCAACAAAAACCCGAACACGTAAAAGACTATAAATTAGATGCATATGCCCTCCATGAAAAACGTTGAATATGTACTTTTGTTAATATCTCAATCTACTGTTTTAACGTTAAATTGCCTTGTTGCAGATGATATTGTCAATAAAAGTTGCTAAGATTTAATCATTCTACACGTGACATTGAGGCTATTTGCGTTCGCGATGACATTGGTGTATATCCGTTATGCGGATCATGTTCTTTTCCGAGATTCGGATGCTAGTCTTTACCATCTTTCTTTACGGGAATGTGTAGGCTGGATTTTTGAAGAGACCCCTGAATATGTGGTGATTCTTTGTGATAGAAGCGTAGAACGTTTGCCGAATCAGGTACGCGAAAGCGGTTTGGTAATTTCAAGAAAGGATATTATTGAGATGAAAATACTTGGATAGTTTACTTGTCTAAGTGCTTTTTTGTTTCGTTGTAGAGTTCAATGTCTTCTTTGAGTTGGTTAAACAACCGGATTCGGCTGAAGATCATTCTTGCGCCTTGTAGTTCTGTTCCGGTTCTTAGCAATTCTCTCAAAATTTTTCTTTCATGCTCTGTGAAGATGTAAGAACGCATTGTAAATCCCATAGATTATCTGCCATAGATGCCTATAAATACTTGCTGTAACTACTATAGATATTGAAAACTGCGAGAGAACAAAAATGCAAACCACCAACCACCACTTCCAAACACAACCAACAATAGCCATCGAAAAACTTCCACTAAGCTACGAAGAGTTCAAACCGTTGCTAAGCAACAACAACACCTTACACCTCATAATAGAGACAAGCAGCACAGGCAAAGCTCTAAGACACCCAATCAGCCTGTCCATCCCTTACATTTCAAACAAACGAGACCTAGACGTGACAAACTACATCATAGAAAGCCTCGTCTCAACTTACCCAAACCTAATACCATTCGCCATAAACAACCAAAGCGTCTTCAAACTAGCCACCCACCTAAGACGACACAAAACCTCAAGCAAAGGAACCCTCAAAGTCTACACATACTGCATCCACCGCTTCATTGAATGGATTGAAAAAACCCCCGACAAAATCATTTCTGATTGCATCACTGACGATGGAGACATAAATTCCAAAGTCATCAGAAAACTATCGGAAACCCTAGATGAATATGTAGGAGAACTCCAGGCTAACGGCTCATCACCAGGCACCATAAACGTCAACATAAGCGCTGTAAGAGCATTCCTAAAAGCCAACAGAATAGAAACCCCACAAATATTGAAACCACGCATAAGAATCGTCTATAGCGACAGATCACCAACACCCAAAGAACTCAGTAACCTACTAACCTTCGCAGACCTTAGAGAGAAAGTCATCATTACACTACTTGCCCTCGGAGGATTCAGAGTTGGCACCCTCTGCAAACTCGAATACAGACACATAAAACACGACCTAGAACAGAACATACAACCCATTCACGTTAGAGTAGAAGCCGACCTAGTGAAAGGCAAAATCTGCGACTACGACACCTTCATCGGAACCGAAGCCATAACCTTCCTAAAAAACTACCTTAACCTCCGGAAAAGAGGCTCCCCATCCGGCAAAATTCCCCCAGAAACAATCACAGACACAACACCACTCATCAGAACAACCAGTCACAGAGAACCCAAACCTCTAACAAGAGACCAACTATCACGAGTTATACGACGCCTCTACACCAAAGCAGGTCTAATACCATCTAAACCCCAAAAACGTTATGAAATCCGACCCCACAGCCTACGAAAATACTTCAAAACACAACTCACCGCTCTAGGTATCCCCCAAGAATACATCGAATACATGATGGGACACAAAATCAGCACCTACCACGACATAAAAATGAAAGGCATAGACTACCTAAGAAAAATATATGCATCAAGCCACCTCTCAATACAACAAAGAACAAAAATGGACCGCGCATTAATGCTCAAAGAAATCATAAGAGCTTGGGGATACGACCCAGAAAAAATACTGCTTACAGACGCTCTAGCAGAACCACATAGAACAATCTGCGAAAATCATCTAACAACAGAAGAAAACGAAGTAAAACTGCTTGGCAACGCCTTAAAAGAAATGATGAAAAAAGAACTACTAAACACGATGCCACCAAAAGCTACACAAACTGTTTATGAACCTCTAGAAACGCATAAATAGTAATTAAGGGGGCTGTTTTATACCTAACTAGTCAGTGATCGCGATGAACGCACCAAAAGAAATCAACACATACTGCCCCAAGTGCCAATCTCATCAAGTTCACACTGTTTCCTTGTATAAGGCAGGAAAGAGGAGAGCCTTAGCCAAGGGAGAGAGACACCATGAACTGCGGGAAAAGAAGGGGTATGGTGGACAGAAGTTTCCTCGTCAAAGAAAGTTTGCAAAAACTACTAAAAAACAGACGCTGAAGCTCAAGTGTAAGAGCTGCGGCTATAGCAGACATAAGAAAGGGATTCGCCTTAAGAAGTTAATTATCGCCTAAAATGGGTGAAGAAAATTGAGTGAATGGGATGAAGTTATACCGAAACCTAAAAGCAGGTTCTATCGAATAAAATGTCCTGACTGTGGAAACGAACAGTTCGTCTTCAGCCACGCTACGACGTTTGTACACTGCAACGTGTGTGGAGCGATCTTAGCAGAGCCTTCTGGCGGAAAAACAAAAGTCAAGGGAGAAATCACCGCCATCCTAGAATAAACGGGCGGAGGAGAAAAGAAAATGGGTTTGAGGAGACCTGAATGGCCTGAAGTAGGAGATTTGGTAATAGCTACTGTTGTGAACATAACCTCCTATGGTGCCTACGTTAGACTAGATGAATACGACAAGGAGGGTCTCCTACACGTTTCTGAGGTTGCTTCTCGGTGGGTAAGAAATATCCGAGATTATGTTCGTGAAGGACAGAAGGTTGTGCTTAAAGTTCTGCGGGTCCAAGCAGACAAGGGACAGGTGGACCTATCGCGTAGAAGAGTTACAAAACGAGATAAAAAAGAGAAGCTCCTGTCTTGGAAAAAGGATCGGAAAGCCGAGAGTCTGCTGCGGACTGCCTCTGAAAAATTGAACATTTCTTTTGAAGAAGCTTACGAGAAGGCGGGGGCGTTAATAGAGAAGGCTTTTGGGGAGCTTCATGAGGGTCTGGAGAAGACTGCGAAAGATGGAGTAGATGTTCTGCTGAAGTTGGGAATCGACAAAGATCTTGCAGTTACTCTAGAGGCGATTGCGAAGGAAAAGATTCAGATATCCTTGGTGAATGTGAAGGGAATCTTGGAGCTTCAGAACCCGAAGCCGAACGGGGTGCTCCTTATCAAGGAGACCCTGAAAACCGTTAAAGAAGTCGGAGAATCCGAGGGAGCAGATGTAACAATGTATCTGGTTTCACCCCCCAACTATCGCATCGTGGTTTCGGCTGAGGACTACAAAAGCGCGGAGAGTGCCTTAGAGAAAGCCACTAAATCTGCATTGAAAACTATCGCAAAGAGTGGAGGAACAGGCTCCTTCAGAAGAGAGAAATAAGTTCCCTTCGAAACCTGATTTTCTGGATAAAGCCCAGCATTTTTCTGAAAAAGTACTGTTTTTCAACAATGAAGTATTATTAGTCTCCTAATATGATTGTTAGTTGTTTGGCGTTTTGGCTAGTCTCTTTTTGTAGACTACGACTACTAGAGTTACCGTTGAGAATAGTGGCAGAATAATCCATGAGGGAAACTCTGAGATATATCCGATGGGGATGTATTGCTCGTTCACTGCGCTGTACGTGATTGACGGATTTAGGGTGAACCTGTCAATGGGAAATTCTATGGTGAAACCTCCAATCACATATAACATGTCATTTACCACAGCAACACCTGCATCAAAGCGTCCTGTCGGCATGGAAACGCAAGCCTTCCAGTTGTTAGTTTTTGGATCATAGCTTTGAGTTGTAAAATTTCGGAGGGTTAACTGCCAATAGGGCAGGTCAGCGTCAGCGCCAAAAACGTAAATTCGCTCAGGAGCAAACACGCCTGTTGTTGCGCCAGCAGACGCTAGGACCGTAGGTGAAGGAGAAGGCGCTCCATAGCTCCAGGTGTCATTTTCAACATGATAGATATGGTTCAGGTTTGATGACATCACGTATATTTTGTTGTCAACAACCGCAGAAGCATAAGAGGAAACAGCTGTGGATATTGATGCTTTAGTTAGCCATGTATCAGTGGCTGGATCATAAACATCGTTAACTGTCCCGTTGGGATTTCCGCCTATCAAGTAGATTTTGCCGTTCACAACGTTTGCTTGTATGTTAATTCTGGGCGTAAGCATAGGGGACTTGGTTTCCCACGTATTGGTTGCTGGATCATAGACCTCGTTTACTCCAGTGGCAGAAAAACCATCGGCGTATCCACCTATGCAGTAAATCTTGTTTTGGTAAACGGCTATGCCGAATGCGGATCTTGCAGTGGGCATGGGCGTTTTAAAAGTCCAAGTGTTTGTTGCTGGGTCATATTCTTCGGTTGTTGCACTAAAGCCTCCTTGATTAGTGCCTCCTATGGCGTAGATTTTCTCCTTGACCACAGCAACTCCAAGTCCACTTCTTGCAGTGGGCATTTCCGCTTTGGTTGTCCAGGAATACTCAGCTGCCCTAACTAGAGGTATAGAAAAAGCTGATAGAACAAAGGAAAGAAACAGTATCAAAGCAACTGTTGATTTGAATTTCTTCATTATTTTCCTTCCCTCGGTTTGGCGTGAAGGCTACGTCTGTAAATGATTGCGACTGCAATGACAGCAATCAACATAATCAGTAGTGGTGTCCATGAGGG
>Ga0307433_1000522_pt1 | contig 28973 bp, 18 predicted proteins | sample SalMarWE160210MG_FD_202166 | JGI IMG/M metagenome (GOLD analysis project Ga0307433, IMG submission 202166) | Salt marsh sediment microbial communities from the Plum Island Ecosystem LTER, Massachusetts, United States - WE1603-210 | ecosystem: Environmental > Aquatic > Marine > Intertidal zone >... | reverse complement strand
AAATTACGGAATTTCTTGAATTCCATCCGAAGCACTTTTCTCTTTTCTGCCTTGTGTTTCTTATGCCATCGTCCTTTACTCGGCAGCAATAGAGCGTACCACGCTTTCAGATTCCATGCCAATGATGTCATCACCATATAGGCCCAGTTGCTGAGAAGATCGTCAACCGGCATAGTCATGGCTCGAACACCGTTTTTTAACTGCTCTATCAAATTCTCCTGATTGCAGCGATTGTTTGCATCACCAACGATTGCTGCTCTCGAAGCGTTCCGGTCATTGGTGATATAGAAAAAGTAACGAATGTCATCAAATAGAACTTTCTCGCCTCTTTCGATAGATAAATTCTTCTTCAGGACGACGACTCGATAGGATTTGCGGCATTTGGTAGGTGTGTATTCAAACTCCGCTGTCTGTTCTGATTGCAATCGAATGTTTTTGTAACCTCGCTGTTTAACAATCTGTTCTTTTACATTGGCTGGTTTGCTGCGAGTTTTTGTTTTGACCGTATATTTGGCTTGGCGAATAAGACCTGTATAGGCCGTTTCCGGCAGGTTCGCGGCTATCTTTACCAAATTACCCATAGCGTTGATTCCGAATACAAAAGTAATACCATCTTCATCCCAGCCGTCTAAATACTTCGTCTGACTGAAATCCGTATCACCCCGAAACCGAATCTTCTTAAACCCTGCTGCCCGGCATAACTTTGCGGCCTTGTCAAGATAGCGCGATGCATTTTTACTGCTGGTGCTGTTACCGCTGCGATTGGAAAGATATAACGGTTCACCAGTGTTAGATAATGAAACAAGCAAGGGATGATATCCCCAGATGCCTTTGTAAGACAAGTCCATCCCTTCTTTGCACTCGCCGGTGGTCTCGGCAATAGTGCCGTCAGCATCAATGACCGCTTCTTTGAAAAATTCAGATTCCTGCTGTTTCCAGACTTTCAAGCGAACTTCATTGATAACATCCTGAAATACCTCAACATGTTCAGCGGAAAAACGACGGCAGAAATCACCCGCCGTTGTCGGGTCGGGTATGGTATCAGCACCCACAGCGCCAAGATACACCTCATCGTTTCGCAACCGTTCGATATCTTCAAGACACTCACCATTGCAGAGAATGTTGTATGCTATATTGAGGACATGGTCAGATTCGAAATAAGGATTGTGCAATTTGAAAAGATGAAGACGACGGTTGATGGCTTCGTCCAGTCCGAGGTTTCTGACCAGCAACTGAATTGCCCCCATACCGCCGTAGGTTATTCCGCGAGCACGATCAGCCATTTCATAATGAATATTGCCCGGATTAAACATCGGCCCGGGATGCTCCGGCAGCGATCTTTTGTTGAGGCGATTTAGGATTTTTCGCTTGCGTTGTCTCAATTTTTCTGCTATTCTCTTTTTCACTCGAAACGACTCCTTTCGTCTTTTTTTGAATTTGTTACTTAAACGAACGAGTTCATTATACTGCACTGAAAGGGTTGTTTCGAGTAGTTTTTGATAATCAAAAACAATTTATCGCTTCCAACTACGCTGGTTTAAGGACTAGAGGAAATGGAGGTGGGATCAATTTGTTAAATTCGTCGGCGGTACTCACGGGTTGCAAATTTACTGAAAACATAGCGAATCAGGGGGGAGGTTTAAGTTCACAAAACTATAACTTTGAATCTCTGGTTGTTAAAACCTGCATGATAACTGGTAATAAAGCCTCCACGGGAGGAGGGATTCTTGTCCGTGGCGATACTCCGGTTAGTCTATACAATTGCACTATAAGTGGGAATCGAGCGGACTATGGTGCAGGTGTCAATAGCAGTTACTGGGTTGAAATCCTAATGCAAAACTGTATTGTATGGGGCAATGAAGCCTTTATTGAAGGGGAGATTTACAATATTAGCAAAAACAATATCAGATCATGTAATATTGCAGGCGGATTGATTGGAGAAGGAAATATTGATGCAAACCCTTTTTTTGTTACTCTGGGTTATTGGGACTTTAATGAGACTTTAGTGGATTCAAATGACGATTTCTGGATCAAAGGTGATTATCGCTTAACCCCATGCTCACCCTGTATCGATAGTGGAGATCCGAATTACATCAGCGAACCAAATGAGACAGATTTTGATGACAATTCACGGGTGATCGGCGGACGGATTGATATGGGTGCGTATGAATACCCATTTGTCTACGATAAACCTGGTGAAGGATCGCCTCCCGGGAGTTGGTGGAAATATTCGGGAAATCCGGTATTTTCTGCAGGTGGGCCTGGAGAGTGGGACAACCGTCTCAAAGCATGTGCTGTCCTGAAGGATAGCAAAGAGCCGGTAACCAAATATAAGATGTGGTATGTAGGAGGAGAGACCCCATTCTTTGAAGGTGCCGGCATAGGCTACGCAACATCCTCCGATGGGATAAACTGGATCAGAAATGAAAATAATCCGGTATTGGAGCCGGGAGAGTCGTGGAATGCTGAAGGTTTCAGCGGCATCTGTGTTATTAAAGACGGTCCGATTTACAAACTCTGGTATGAAGGTCTAGATGACGAAAACACTGCACGTATTGGTTATGCGACGTCACCGGATGGAATTAATTGGGATATAAACAACAGCAACCCTGTATTTTCTCCTGGATATAATGATGCCTGGGATAATGAAGATGTTGGAAATCCCTGCGTTGTTAAAGAAGGCTCGACATATAAGATGTGGTATTGGGGAGATAATATTTTGACTGGTATCGACCAGATAGGTCTTGCTGTATCGAATGATGGAATTAACTGGCAAAGAGCCGGGAGTGAGCCGGTTATTGCGCCCGATCAAGACATTTGGTGGCAGGATGGTGAGGGGATAGGAACGCCGCACGTTTTAAGAGTTAATTCTGGCTACGTAATGGCATATCATGCAGCCGACCAGTCAGGAAATATTAGAATTGGATTAGCAACGTCCAGTGATGGCTTAGATTGGAAAAAAGAGAATGAGCCAATATTGGATCCCGGCGATGAAAATAGTTGGGAAAGCACAGGAATCGTTACTGGTTCGTTTATCCGGGATACGCTGCATTTAAAGCTGTGGTACCTTGGGATTGATGCTTCTGAAACTATTAAAGTCGGATTGGCGATTTCCTGCGATGACATAGTCTTTGATGTTGAAGCCGAAAACTGAGCCTTCTATTTCTCCATGGCATATTTACAAACGCCGTCTCACGGACATTTTTTGAGAATTTGCCCGCTATTTAGCGTCATAATTCGTATAATACTAAACTAAATGATTATTGATTAATGATAAATGATAGGTCAAATCACGCAGTACGCAGTACGAAACAATACAGTTTAGCCCGCACCACTGGTGCCGGGTCGAAAGAATTGAGAATTGAGAATGTAGAATTGAGAAATATAGAAGAAAAAAGGCGAAAAAGAGAGTAAATCCGGTGTTTATTCGGGTTAATTCGTGCTTAAGTTGAAAAAACAAAGCCAATTTGCGAATGGGCAGAATGGTCGTAAGTATCTATATGAAAGGTGATTATGAAGAATTTCATGCTTTGAAGGCGGCGAAAAAACAAAGCCAATTCAAAGCCAAACAAAGCCAATCGCCGGGCTTTGGGCGGGAATTTTGGGTATTAGTCGACGGAATCGTGCTTTTGGGCTTTTTAAGAGCGATAAAGCTCGAAAACCGGCGGGAAAGCTTGTGTTTTTGGATGAATTTGATATTCTATGTAGAGAAATAGCCCGGTTTTGGCCGATTGGGATAGCTGGGCAAGAATTAAACTATTTTTGGAGACTAATGTTATGAAAAGGTATGTAGTATCAATCGCCATTGTTCTGGCAGTTCTGATTGTGACTTTCTCATATGGAGTCCTTACGGACAACGCTTTTGGGCAAAATGAGCAGGTAGCCGGCCGGGCAGTGCAAAGGCCGGATATGAGGCAAAGATTCCAGAATATGACGCCGGAAGAGCGAGAGAAATTCAGGACCGAAATGCTCGAAAGAAGAAAGCAATGGGAGAATATGTCTGATGAAGACAGGGCAAAGCTTCGGGACCAAATGCGTGAAAGATTTGGCTCCAGGCCCGGAGGCATGGGGCGTGATGCACAACTCAATTCGATCAAAGCGATTGAAGCGCAGGTTGCCAAGCTAAAAGCAGCCGTAGAAGTTGGGATGCCTGAAAATCGCAACCAGCTTCGTGAGCTTTCTGCAGAAGACAGGGCCAAACTCAGAGAAAAGATGATGGCGGCAATGAGAGAGCGACAGGTCGCAATTAGAGCTATTGAGCAAGAGCTTGCCAAACTCAGAGGGCCGAGAAGGCCGGCGACTGTCTCTGAGGCGAGACTTAGTGAGTTAAGGGAGATTCACAAGCTGGCTTTACGAGAAAAAGCCACACAGACGGCCGACCGTCTCGACAAGCTGATTGTCGGCTACCAGCGCGGATCCCAGGGCAGAATTCAAAGACCTCGTGAAGGCGAGCCGGGGCAGCGCAGGGAAAGGCCGGTCAGACAGGAAAAAACTGAATAACAGATTACGGTAAAAAACACCTGAGTTTAGGCTGAAGAGCTTCGACAGCAAGCATTTCCGGCTGCCGATGCGAAGCCGTTGCTTGGACTTTCGGGACGTTTAAAATCGCTTCGTTTCATAAAAACTCGTTTTGCCAATGTATTTTTCAAGACTCATTGGCAAGAGCGAGCTTTTCTATTAGAATACGCAGAAAATGGTGTGCTGTCCTGGGGACTCCTCACGGAGCGCACACCCTGCAAAACTGCATTTGCCTGTCAAAAAATGAAAGGAAGTGAACGATGAGAAAATCCTGCATACCTTCAATCGTAACTGCTCTCGTAATCTGCATATTCTTTGGATTAGGCTGGGTATCGCCCGCAACCGCCGCCGAGAGATTGACATATGTTGATCTTGTCGGTCGGCTTACGGATTTGGAGCATCTGGCGACGCTGCCCGTTGCCGGCGAGAAATGCGTCCAGTGGTCGAGTTATGACCGGCGCAGCAAGTATGACAGCGCATCCGGCAAATATATCGACTGGGCGGCAAACGGCGACGGAGACGGCATCATCCGCAAGGAAGGAGACACCCAGGTCTTCGCGGAGATCGAAGGCCCGGCGGTGATTTGGCGGATATGGTCGGCGCTGGCCAACCAAGGGCACGTCAAGATATATCTCGATGGAAACAAGCAGCCCGCCGTAGATCTGCCTTTCGACGGCTACTTCAACTGCGAGAATGAGCCCTTCACGCGTCCGGCGCTGGTGCACACGACCGCGCGGGGGCGGAATTGCTATGTGCCGGTCCCATTCCAGAAATCGTGCAGGATTGTCGGCGAAGGGGACTGGGGCAGGTATTATCACTTTACATACACGACGTATCCGAAGGGTACAATTCTGCCGACGTTCAAGCGGGAACTGTCGGCCGCCGAATCGAAGGCGCTCGACGAGGCGAATGAGATTCTTACTCGATCCGGTGTTAATCCTGCCGGCCGGCGGCGGGGGCAAGTCACTATCGAGGCCGAGCCGCTTACGGTTGGGTCCGGCGCAACCGCGACGGTTGCCAGGCTCAAGGGCAAGCGTGCCATTACGACTCTCATGGTCAATATGGATTTACCTGAATCTCCCGATGACCGGGACATACTTCGTGAGCTTGTTTTGCGGATTTACTGGGACGGCGAATCGAAACCGAGTGTCTGCACGCCGCTGGGAGATTTCTTCGGGACTGCTCCGGGTGTGAACAAGTATAAATCTCTGCCGTTGGGGATGACGGAAAAAGGGTTTTATAGTAACTGGTATATGCCGTTTGGCAAAAGCGCGCTGATAGAGCTGGCCAACGATGGTGACAAGCAGCGCCAGGTTAGTTTTACAATCAATCATGCTCCTCTTGCCAGGCCAATCGAAAAGCTCGGAAGGTTTCATGCCAAGTGGCATCGAGACGCTTTTCTGCCCGAAGAGCCGGAGAGCCGGGCGATAGACTGGACGATGCTCAAGACGCAAGGGCGGGGGCGGTTCTGCGGCGTTATGCTGCACGTGTGGAATCCTCGCGGCGGATGGTGGGGCGAGGGCGACGAGAAATTCTTCGTTGACGGCGAGAAATTCCCCTCGACCATCGGGACCGGCTCGGAGGATTATTTCGGCTACGCCTGGTGCAATCCCACGCTTTTCGAAAATTGCTATCACAATCAGACGATCAGCATGAACAACCGCGGCCATGTCTCCGTGAACCGCTGGCACATCACCGACAACGTTCCGTTCCAGAGTTCGTTCGAGGCCGCCATCGAGAAATATTATCCGAACAGCAAGCCGACGCTGTATGCATCTACGGTGTACTGGTACCAGGCCGCCGGGCAGAGCGACACTTATGAGCCGGCGCCTATTGAGCAGCGCAAAGGCTACTGGGGACCTATCAAGATATTCAAAGTTAAGGATGCGTTGGAAGGAGAGAAGATCAGGATTCTGGCAAAGACGGCAGGAAACGCCAGGCGGCAGGATATGAGCGGTTATGGCGGTAAGTGGAGCGATGAAGCTCACTTGTGGTGGACCGATGCCAAGCCGGGTGACACGCTCGATCTGGCCGTGTCTGTGCAGAAGGCCGGGACGTATCGTTTGAAAATGCAGCTTACAAAAGCGATTGACTACGGCATTGTTCAGCTTTACCTGGACGGCAGGAAACTCGGTAAGCCTATCGACCTTTTCAACAACGGTGTAATTGCGACCGGCCCACTGGATATGGGTATTCACGATCTCAGCGAGGGTGAGCATAAACTCAGGATTGAAATCATCGGCGCAAATGAGAAGGCCGTGAAGAATTATATGTTCGGCATTGACTATGTACTTCTTGAGGATCTTGCCAACGCGTTTTATCTGCCGGAGAATCCGAAGTACACCATTCTCGATTCGGTGCGGGATTCGGTTCGGTTTGCGGAGGGCACCCTTGTCCCTTTTGACGGAAAGCTGGCCTGCAAGTCCAGTTTTGTAGACCAGGCCGGCGAGATAATGCACTGGCACGATTTTGGCGACCTTGAAGGGCCTGGCTGGGCGGCCAACGCCGTCGGCGGGGCGTATGAACTCTACTGCTTTGCCAAATATTCGAAAGATGAATCTCTCGCCGGCAAGGCCCTGTTGCTGCTGGATCATGTTCTGGAAGATGGATTCATCGATTTCGAAACCGGCTTTATAACCGGTTATCGCGACACGGCGAAGAATGAATTCTGCCTCAATTATCAGCATAAAAGCAACTGGTTTTGTCCCGGCTCAATGGCCAAGATTGCCTATCAGCTTCTTATCTTCGGCGACCTTCTGGAGGGCGAAAGAAAAAACAAGATGCATCGAGCCGCAGCGAAATGTGCGGCGTGGATCGATGCTAATATACAATCCACATCCAACGGCTGGTATCCTCGTCGCTGCAAGCCGACCGGCGAGCATTACCCACAAAACGCTTACGGAGATGGCGATATTCTTTTCGAGAAAAGCGCCGACGGATTGTTTATCATTCAATTATATACCGGCCTGACGCAGCGGAGTCTGGCCGATTACAAAGACACAATAAAAGAAAAGATCGGAGCATTCATTAAAGCGGGGGGGATATTCGGCAGCATTAATCACGATACTTATGACGAGCATGAAAACGTTGCGTACTCCGTGGCGTTTCGAGTCCTGCGAGAAGCGTCCAGGTTGCTCGGCGACGAAACAATCCGAAAATTTGCCTATGACAAATGTCTTGCCGGCCTGGAGCAATTCAAGATGACCGATGACAGAAACGGCGTGCAGACCAAAGGGCTGCTCTACATGGAAAAGAGCTGGGACACGTCGTACCTCTGGGAAAATGCCGAAGCGGCCCTGGCCTATTTCGAAGCTTATATCGATACCGGTAAAGAGTCATATCTTGCCGATGGGCTGACCATCCTGCGGGCGATTGCCAAACATCATCACGGCCGGCATGGTTTCCTGACCGAAGGTGTGGACTGGAACAACCACGTAGGCAAGCAGCATCATTTCGACGAAGCAGAATACGGGGACATCAAGTACACCGAACCCCTTCTGAATAACCTGCATATTGTGGAGCCGACCCTGTTGGTAATTAAACTTAAACGTGGAGTGCCTGATGCACTGAACCGTTAAGTGGAATTTTACATTTAAGAACATAGAGGGATTGAAAAATGAGAAAATTATGGATAATAGTTATTGGGATTATAGTATACAGTTCTTTTCCGATGTTACAGCACGCGGCACATGCCGTCACGAAAGTACCGAAGCATCTTGTTCCCACGGACAAGAGGCTCTCGCCGGATACGATGAAGCGGCTCTTTGAACGGGGACAGCAGTTGGTCTATCGCGGCAAAGAGCTTGAGACAATTGGAATGCCGATCGGCGGCATCGGAGCGGGCCAGCTATATCTAAGGGGCGACGGCACTTTCGCCCTCTGGCAAATCTTCAATCGCCACGTTTTCACCGGTTATGGCGCAGACTGTTACCGGACATATCGACCGGATTCGCCTGTCGATTCCGGTTTTGCCGTAGTCGTGAAAAAGGCCGGCCAAACTTCCGCAAAGACTTTAGACCGGGATTTCGGGACAGTGGATTTCGCCGGTGAATATCCGATTGCTTTTGTTCGATACAGTGATGATGCTTTCCCGGTGAAGGTCTCAATGACGTGCTCATCGCCCTTTATTCCGCTGAACGCGAAAGATTCCGCTCTGCCGGCTACGATGCTAAGCGTCGTCGTGGAGAATGTTTCCGATGAGAATGTCACTGCCGGTATTGTAGGCTGGCTTGAGAACGCCGTACTGATTGATTCGGCCAAAGCGGTTAACGCCCTGCGTCGAACCCGGATAGTCAATGAAAAAGAACGTACCCTGATTGTGCACACGGCCGAGAAGGCACCTTTACCAAAAGATGCCGCACAGCCTCGGGCGAAAATCGTGCTGGCCGATTTCGAGGGCCCGGACTATGGGAAATGGGAAGCAGCGGGAGAAGCCTTCGGCAAAGGTCCCGCAAAGGGCACACTTGCCAGTCAGCAGGAGGTTAGCGGTTTTCTGGGAAAAGGGCTTGTCAATACGTTTCTGGGCGGAGACGGGCCTCATGGTACGCTAACCTCTGCGTCATTTAAAATCTCCCGCAAGTTCATCAACTTTTTAATTGGCGGCGGGGGTCAAGCCGGCCAGACCTGCATCAACCTGATTATAGACGGCAAGGTTGTACGCACGGCGACCGGCAAAAATAACGAAAAGCTCGAATGGTATTTCTGGAACGTGCAGGAATTCGAGGGCGAGGCGGCAAAAATCCAGATCGTCGATAAACATTCCGGCGGCTGGGGGCATATCAACATCGACGAGATCGAGCTCTCGGACGATTCGCACGAAGGACCGATAGGGCCGATTGAAAAGCTTCCCGATTACGGCTCGATGGTGCTGGCTCTTTTGGAGAATGGGGTTTCGTCTCAGGAAGCGAGCACACTTCTTGATGCCGTTGGCGATCGGGATGTAAAGCTTCACGCCGAAGAGGATATCTCGTATCCTGTTACCAGCAGGCGCAGTGCAGCAATTGCAAGTCGCACTTTCGAATTGGAGCCTCACGGCAGACACGTCTTTAAATTTGTTTTGACCTGGTTTTTTCCGAATCACACTCATGGCCATGAATACGCTAACCGCTTCAACAGTGCCGCCGAGGTTGCTCATTACGTATCGGACGACTGGAGCCGCCTTACCATCGATACGGCAAAATGGTATAAAACCTACTATCAGGACAGCACGCTGCCCCGGTGGCTGCTCTTCCGCCTGCATTCGACTGTGAGCAACCTTGCCACGGGGACATGCCAGTGGTGGCAGAATGGCCGGTTCTGGGCATGGGAAGGTGTCGGTTCCTGCCCGGGTACCTGCACCCATGTGTGGAACTATGCACACGCCCCGGCCCGTTTGTTCCCCGAGCTTGAGCGAAGCGCAAGAGAGATGCAGGATTTCGGGCAGGGTTTCGACGCCGAGAGCGGCCTGGTTGGCTTCCGGAGCAACCGCGCCTATGCAGCCGACGGCCAGTGCGGAACCGTGCTCAAGGCCTATCGGGAGCACCAAATGTCAGCGGACAATTCCTTCCTGAAGCGAAACTGGCCCCGCATTAAAATGGCGCTGGAGTTCTCTATCGCCCGGGACGGTAACGATGACGGTTTGATTGAGGTCAGCCAGCACAACACCTACGACATCAACTTCGAGGGCGCTAATACATTCGTCGGCTCGCTGTACCTGGCGGCGCTTCGTGCCGGCGAGGAAATGGCGAAAGAAATAGGCGACGAACAATTTGCCGAACGCTGCCGAAAGATATTCGAAAGCGGTAGCCGGCTCACGGTCGAGCGGCTCTGGGACGGCGAATATTTCATTCAGGACGTGGACCTGCAGAAGCATCCGAAATATCAGTATGCGAAAGGGTGTTTGTCCGACCAGCTTTTCGGCCAGGGATGGGCACATCAGCTCGGCCTGGGCTATATCTATCCGGCCGGGTATGTCGGTAAAGCTATGCGGTCGATCTGGAAATATAACTGGACGGTCGATGTAGGGCCTTACAATGCTGTGCATAAGCCCGAACGTTGGTTTGCCAGAGCCGGCGAGCCCGGCCTGTTCACCTGCACTTGGCCCAAGAGCGACTATATAGAAGAAGGAGTACGGTATCGAAGCGAGATATGGACGGGCATCGAGTACCAGGTCGCCGGCCACATGGTTTGGGAAGGCATGGTGGATAAGGCTATTGCAATTTGTTACGGCATCCAGAAACGTTACGACCCCACCGAACACAATCCCTTCAACGAGGTTGAGTGCGGCGACCATTACGCCAGGGCGATGGCAAGCTGGGGCGTCTATACGGCGCTGGCCGGCTATGAGTACCACGGCCCTAAGAAACACATTGGCTTTGCGCCGAAGATTACGCCTGACAACTTCTCTGCCGCCTTTACAGCCGCCGAGGGATGGGGAACATTCACTCAAAAGCGGGACGAAAAGACGCAGTGTGAGAGGATCACCGTGAGCTGGGGCAGGCTTAGTGTGGAATCTCTTGCTTTTGCGATTACTGATGATTTTGACGTGGCCGGAGTGACCGTTACGCTGGATCGTACCGCCGTCAGGAGCAGTTATACGGTCAAAGACGGCCGAATCGAAATTACACTGATGAAAAGACAGATCATCAACGAAGATCAGACGCTTGAAGTGGCTATCGGTAAAAAAGAAAAGTCATGACATTGACTATTGACTATTTTCAATTTACTAATTATGCTCTTGACAATTCTCAAATGGTCAATATTCAATAATAAATAGTCAATATATTAAGGAGCTAAAGATGAGTTCGGATACCCTCCCAAGACTTCACAATGCCATGTGGCCCGGGCTGGTCGGCAAAGGAAATGAACCGGGCCAGGAACCACCGATCAGTCTCGAACGGATGCTCGAATTGACCGCCGGCGCGGAAGTGGACGGCCAGAAGTTCGATGGGATTGACTACTTCCTTTTCCTGCCGCACACCGACCCTAACGCCAGCGACGACGAGCTGAAGAAGATCGCCGACCTGATTGCCGGTTACGGTTTTAACGTTGGTTCGCTTGTCGCCCCGGTTTGGACTGGCACGGTCGGCGATTCGGCGATGGGAGATGCCGCGGCCCGCGAGAAATTTCTCAACGCCGTGCGCATGGCATGCCGCATCGCCGGCGTATTCAACGAGCATGGCGTGCGCAAGTACGGTGTGATACGGATCGACTCGGCGGAGTTCGGCGTCGAAAAATGGCGAGAAGATCCGAAGGCGAACACCGCTAAAATCGCCGAGACGTTCCGCGAAGCGGCCAAGATCGCCGCCGACCACGGCGAACGCCTGGCCGCCGAGGGCGAGATCTGCTGGGCCGGCATGCACAGTTGGAAGGACATGCTCGATCTCCTGGAAGCCGTCGGAATGCCGGAGACGCTTGGCTTCCAGGCCGATATGGCCCATACGTACCTGTTTTTGATGGGTTACAATGCGCCGGAACATGCGCTGCTGCAGCCCGGCTATTCGGAGGAAGAGTTCTACGCCGCCTATGAAAAGATGGCCGAAAAACTGCGGCCCTGGACGATCGACTTCCACGTAGCGCAGAACGACGGCGAGGTGCACGGTGCCGGTGCGCACGACAAGACGGGCAAGCACTGCCCGGCCGACGATCCTAGTGGCAAGCTCGACATCGTTCGCTGCGCGGGCTACTGGCTCAAGGACGCCGCGTCGCGCGGCATCCAGCACATCTGCTGGGACGGGTGCATGTTCCCCAACGCGATGCTCGAAACGCCGGATACGTGGAACGCGATTCTCGATGTTATGCTCAAAGTGCGGGCGGCGCACGGTTGGACGTAGGGGCAGGCCTGTGTGCCTGCCCAGGGCAACCATGCAGGATTGCCCCTACGCACGAATTCGGAATTAGTGTTTCACATATGCTTTTTTTAGCCTGAGAACTTGAATAAGGAATCAATACAATGACTAAAAAACTTAATATTGGCCTCATCGGCTATGGCTTCATGGGCCGGACACACTCCAACGCCTACAGCCAGGTTAATCATTTCTTTGATGTGCCTTATGAGCCGGTCCTGCAGGTAGTCTGCGGGCTGGAGGAGAAGGTAGCCAAAGACTTTGCCGACCAGTGGGGCTACAAATCTTACACCACCGACTGGCACAAGGTTATCGAGGACGACAACATAGACCAGGTTGACATCTGTGTGCCTAATAATATGCACGCCGAAATCGCAATCGCCGCAGCAAAGGCAGGTAAAAATATAATCTGCGAAAAGCCCCTGGCGCTCAATGGGCCCCAGGCCGAGACGATGGTCGAAGCAATTGAGAAGGCTGGCGTGCCCAACCTTGTCTCGTTCAACTACCGCCGAGTGCCCGCTGTGACGCTGGCCAAGATGCTGATTGACGAAGGGCGTCTCGGAAAGATATTCCACTACCGCGCCAACTTCCTGCAGGACTGGACGATCTCGGCGAACGTTCCCCAGGGCGGCATGGCTACCTGGCGGCTGGATGTCAAGGCGGCCGGCTCCGGCGTAACCGGCGATTTACTGGCCCACTGTATCGACACCGCAATGTGGCACAACGGCCAGATTGATACGGTCTGTGCCATGACCGAGACATTCGTCAAGAAACGGATGCACGTGGAGACCGGCAAGGTCGAAGATGTGGGTATTGACGATGCGTGCACGTTCCTGTGCCGGTTCGGCAACGAATCGTTGGGCAACTTCGAGTCCACGCGATACGCCCGAGGCCACAAGGCCCTTTACACGTTTGAGATCAACGGTGAAAACGCATCCATCGCCTGGGACCTGCACGACCTGCACCGGCTTAGCTACTTCGATCACAGTGACGAATCGATAGTTCGGGGCTGGCGTTCGGTCCACGTCACCGACGGCGATATGCCCTACATGGACAAGTGGTGGGTGCCGGGACTCCAGATCGGTTACGAGCACACGTTTATCCACCAGATTGCCGACTTTCTGGAGAATCTGGCCGAGGGCAAGCCGGCATCGCCGAGCTTCCGCGAGGCCCTGGCGACGCAGTATGTCTGCGATGCTGTCCTGGCATCGGCGAAGGACAAAGAGTGGAAGACTGTTAAGAAAGCCTAAAAGAGACTTCGGTCCAGATGTAACATCGTATAGATGTGGCCGCCCGATCGTGTCGAGGGCGTCCCGCCCTCGAATCGCGGGCTGGAAGCCCGCGACACGTGTTCGAGCCATGATTAATTTTTAACACAGGAGGTATATGTTTATGTCAGCTAATTCTATTGCCAATAAGGCGCTTGAGCAGGGCAAAGGTGTTGTGTGCTTGGCTCCCAACTGGGTGCCGCGTTCGTTTTGTGTGCCGGGTCGGCGGATAAAGCTGCACCCGGATGATTATTATGCGCTGGGTGGAGAGCGGGGTGGAATCGACGAGCGTTGGTTTGCCTCGACAACACCAGCCGACAATGGGCCATTGACGTCCAGGGACGAGGGCTTGAGCTTTATCATCTTCGAGGATGGCGGCAAGGTCGAGAAGGTGCGTTTGTTGGATGCCGTTGCTGAGCTGAAGGGTGAGATCATCGGCGAGAGGTTGTGGGCCGAGCACAAACGCTGGCCGATGTACTCGAAATTCTTCGATAATAAAGGCGCTCTGCCGCATCACATTCATCATCGCGATGAGCATGCCGCGCTGACAGGCCAGTTGGGTAAGCCGGAAGCCTACTACTTCCCGCCCCAGGCGAACAACCACGGTGGCGATTTCCCTTACACCTTCTTCGGACTTAATCCCGGCGTGACGAAGGACCAAGTCCGAAAGGCCCTTAAAGATGCGGCAGAAGGAAGAGACAACACGATTACGAGTCTGTCGGCTGCTTATCGTCTCGATGTCGGAACCGGCTGGGATGTCCCGCCCGGCGTCCTGCACGCTCCCGGCAGTCTTTGTACATACGAGCCGCAAAAAGCCTCGGACGTCTTTGCGATGTATGAGAACATCACACATGACCAGGTTGTGTCGAAGGAACTGCTCTGGAAGGATACGCCGAAGGACAAGGAAGGCGACGTCGATTGGCTGCTCAGTGTTATCGACTGGGACCTCAACGTCGACCCGAATTTTGCTCAGAATCGCTATATGGCCCCGAGGCCGGTAAGGCCGGTTAAAGAGATGCAGGCCGAAGGCTATATCGAAAACTGGATTTGTTACAAGTCAAACGCCTTCAGCGCCAAAGAGCTTACGGTTCTGCCCGGCCAAACAGTAACCATCAAAGACAGCGGTTGCTATGGATTAATCACGATGCAGGGGCATGGCACACTGGGTGTATGGGATATTGAAACGCCCGCGATGATCAGGTACGGCCAGTTGACCCATGACGAGTATTTCGTGAGCGAGAAGGCTGCCAAAGAGGGCGTGAAAATAACGAATCCATCAAAGACCGACCCGATCGTTATGTTAAAGCACTTCGGCCCCGGCAACCCTGATTTAACCATTGAATAAGACTCGTAGGGTGGGGCTCTGCCCCACCATGCTGGATCGGTGGGCCAAGGCCCACCCTACGAATTTCTATACGTCACAGAGCGTGATTGCCTCGGTCAGTCCTTTGAGGGGATCCCACGTGAAATCACTTTCATCTGTCGCCAGCATATAACCGGTGTCAAAGACATTGCCAGCAAATTCAGACATTTTGTAGTTTTCAGAAGCACCTGATATACGGCGGACGCAGTTAACTTTCTTAGACCTTCCACCTATATTTGCTGTATGTATCTTGCACAGAGGAGTCCTAATGGAGATTGAACTCTATTGTGTTTGGATAAGCAGGATGCTCTCATGGAATCTGCGCTTATGCAAATGAGTCAAACAATGGGAAGAAATATTCCCGCAGTTGTCTTGCTCCAAATGCTTGCTATTTTGCGTTGCATATACTACAGTAGATTGTTTGTTAGATGAGTGTTGTGATTCTGCTTATTTAGAGTAATAAGATGCCCAAGCTCAAAAACGTGGCCATTTTAGTGAATCTGAATCGTCCCTATGATCGAGGAATCATCCGTGGCATTTCAAGGTACGTTCACCTCGGCACACCATGGTGCCTTTACGTAGAGGAAGAACCGGTCAACAAGATTCCCTCTTTTGTTGCGTGGTCTGGAGATGGTCTGGTGCTCAGTCTGGATGATGAGCGAATCGTGCACACGATTCCTCAATTTAGCGGAAAGATTGTAGGCATCGGTTGCCTGTCGCCTGACATGTTGCGGAATCTGGTTATCTCCACCGTCAAAACGGATGACCAAATGATAGCTGAATGGGCAGCAGATTATCTTGTCGAAAAGGGCTTACAGCATTTCGCTTATTGCGGGATGCGTCCACGTGGATTGGATAAATGGAATAAGGTTCGGCGCGACTCGTTCCGCTCACGGATCATAAAACACGGCTACCAATGCGCCGTATTTACGGGCCGACATTATGCTTCCCGGAAATGGAGTCTCATGATTGCAGAGTTGAAGGACTGGCTTTTAAGACTCCACAAGCCCGTGGGCCTGATGGCCTGCAATGACTCCCAAGGCCGGCATGTACTTGAGGCCTGTCGTCAGTCAGATCTTCGTGTCCCAGAGGACGTGGCCGTCATTGGTGTTGACAACGACGAACTCGTGTGCGAGCTGGCAATACCGCCTCTTTCGAGCATTGCCCAAAGTACCGAACAGATCGGCTTTCGGGCTGCCGAATTACTGGATGCACTCATGAGCGGACGCCGGCGCCACCCAGGACACATTACCGTCCCCCCGACTTGCCTTGTGGCCCGACAGTCGAGCGATACCGTCGCCGTCGACGATGAAGTGGTTTCGCTGGCTTTAGAATTTATTCGCGAGCATGCTTCGGAACTGGTTGGTGTTCCCGATGTAGCCCGTCATGTTGGCGTATCGCGATCGACTCTGGAGAAACACTTCAAGTGCTCTTTTGGTTGTACTGTCCACGATGAGTTCCAGAGGAGACGATTACGTATAGCACGACGGCTATTAACATGCAGCGACCTTTCGCTGCAAGTTATTGCTGAGCGGTCCGGTTTTCGCAGCGCGCATTACATGAGCGCCGTCTTTCGGCGTGAGTTTGGATGCCCCCCTGGCAAGTTGCGTCAGAACGGGAACTGCGTTAAAATTTCCTAACGTACGATAGTACGTAAAATCACCCTATCATTACGGAAAATCGTATTGCAGCGAGAGCGTGTATAAATCATACTATATTATAGATAGTATAGTTTGATGTCGAGAAAAATATTGCTGCGATGGTGGAATTCGATCTGGCAGCTTCGTGAGTTCGCTTACAGAAGAAACACCATAAAAATGAGCGATGTATGGTACAGTTTAATTTTTCCTGGGTTGTTTTTCTTGACAGCAAGTGTTGTTGCAAAACCTGTTTTTGGCCGATGATAAGGAGACGAAAGTGATTATGAGACAGAACAAAGGGTTTACATTAATAGAGCTTTTAGTAGTAGTTGCCATTATTGCGTTATTGATGGCAATATTGATGCCGGCACTGCAGCGGGTAAAGAAACAGGCAAGGTCCACCGTTTGTCAGGCGAACTTGCACCAATGGGCCGTTATCTGGTCAATGTATTGTGATGAAAACAATGGCCAATTTCCCAAACGTGGGTACTTGTCCACCAGTGGTAATGATTCCGGTCGTTGGATAAATGTGCTCTTCGATTACTACTGTCGCGAGGACAAGATGCGCGTTTGCCCGACGGCGACGAAGATCGCCTTTCCGGGCTACCCTCCAGGGGCAAGCAGCACTCTGGAGGTCGGGGGTGGGACTTTCACATCCTGGGGCAAGTTGGCCGAGACTGCCGGTCGGCCCTCAGGAACTTGGGGCAGCTATGGAGTAAATACGTTTGTCTATGTGCCTCCGAACCAGCCAACTTTTAATCAAGTAAGCACTAAGCTTTACTGGAAGACACCTCTTGTGAAGGGAGTCAGTAAAATTCCCTTGTTTCTGGACTGCTGGCTCTGGTGTGGTGCGCCTCAATATTCTGACATACCGCCAAGATATGATGGTGAGAAGTGGCTAACAGGTAATGAAATGAACCGTTTTTGTATCAATCGACACAATGGATACATAAACGGCGCTAGTTTCGATTGGTCTGTCAGAAAGATAGGGCTTAAGGAACTGTGGGATCTTAAGTGGCATCGCAACTGGAATGCCGACAATGATCCTCCACCGGTCTGGCCAGATTGGATGAGTAGATTTAAAGATTATTAATTAATCAATTGGGTACTGGGTATTTTGGTATCCGATATGTTGCCCGACTCCATACTGTTACAATAATCCTGAACGGTTACAGAAATGTAGGTGTCAAGTTGGACAAGCGAAAGGGTTTTACTTTAATAGAGCTTTTAGTTGTGATCGACATTATTGCAATATTGATGGCGGTGTTGATGCCGGCACTGTAATCCGCCAGATAGCACGATGAGCGCGACGTCTGTAATAACAACATCGGGCAGTTGATGCTTCCGAGGCTGAGCGAATAAAGGTATGGTATCTGGAGTGCTATTTCCGCAAGTGAAGGACGTAAAACTTTACAAGTGCCCAACCGGTGTGTGGGGAGAGATGGTAACGGGTTCCATTGTTGCTTCTATGTGTTTGGAGAGTGTTGTAGGGTTTGGGAAAAATGTGTAAGAGAAAAAGTGCTTAAAATCACAAGAACATTGAAAGAATTACAAAAAATACTCAAAAATCTGACGTCAGTAGGTTTTTGTAGAAGTCCCGCCCCTACTCGTTGTAGGGGCGAATCAGGCAAAGAGTTTGGTGAAAATTCTTCGTTGCTTGTTTTGTTCATGGTTGTCTGAGACAGTCATCATCGCTCGTAGTGATAGAATGTCAGGATGGTTGTCGAAGACTATAGTGCTCTGGTGTGTAGTGGATAGCAAAGAGAAAAAACTAAACGCTATACACTAAAACAAATGTTGAACTTTTTTAGAGGAGAAATGAGATGTACAAAAAACTGGTTTATTTAATTTCTTTTGTTGTAGTGCTGGTGCTGGCTGGTAATGTTCAAGCTGCTGCTACCGTGTTCTGGAACGATGCTGATCCCTTAGACCACCTCTGGAGCACGTCAGGAAACTGGTCGCTCAATGATGTACCTACAATGGAACACGGCTGGGTCAAGATCGGATCACTCCCCGGCCCGACTATCGTAAATGAAGGCGCCGTGGCCAATTCCGGTATACAGGTTGGATATAGTGGTGTCGTCGGCGCCCTGACAGTGGACGGTGGAACCCTTACGACGAACGGCGGGATTTATGTCCCCAACCAGGGTGAAGGGACGCTTAATATGAATAGTGGCGATATAACTGCTAAAGGTGGTCTAAACATTGGGCAAGGTGGTTCGGGCACCCTCAATATGTACAGCGGCACTTTTACAATCCCGAGTGACTTCCGAATTGGAAGAGATACCGGAGGTGTAGGTCACGTGAATCTGAATGGCGGAATTCTTACCGCCGAGAAATTTGTTATGGGAGATGGAGATTCTGTCGGCACGATGAGTGTCGGAGCCGGGACGCTGATAATAGAAGGCGATGTGGTCTCGAAAATCCAGGGATACATCGATGATCCTAATGGCTGGATTACCGCTTATGACGATAATGGCATACTGCAGTTGGATTATAACGTCACGAATGAAGGTAAAACCACGTTGAAGGCTACCCACAGTTTTAATCCTAATCCGGTCGATGGGGGCACCATAGCACCCGGCGAGATTGAGCTTAGCTGGACTTTGCCTGACCCGTGTGTGCCTGGTGAGCCGGTGCAGGTTGACGTTTACTTGACCGACGACTATCAGGCGTTGTATACGTTTGCCGACCCGGCGTCCATACAGGTTATCAGCAGGGAGAACGTGATTTCGGTTGTCATGCAGGTGGAATCAAAGACGAGTTACTATTGGGCCATCGATACTTATGTCGGCGATCCTAATGATCCGATTTTGGGACCTATTTTTAGTTTCTTCACAGATAATCTGCCTCCCCAAGTGGACGCCGGTGCCGATGTAGTGGCTTGGCTGGAAGGCGGTCCAATGACCGGAGAGCTGGACGCGACCGTCACCGATGAAGAAGCTTATACCGTGCAATGGACAGTTGTCAGTGAACCCAATGAAAATAGTACATTTATCGAGACAGTGACTGCCGAGGATACAAGTATTACCCTGTCAGTCTTGGGTGAGTATGTCTTGCAGTTGGAAGCTCTTGATGGAGAATACACCGGTTCGGACACGATTACGATCAACGTATATAACGACAATTGTGAAGCAACGCAGTCACTGCCGGACTATGTACCCTTGGTAGGAGATCTCAATGGGGACTGTAAGGTCGACGATGTTGATTTGGCATTGCTTCAGGAAAACTGGCTAAAGGATAATTTGCTGTCTGGAAATTGGTTTAAGGTCGAGTAACTGAGGTCAATATCGACTTGAGTGAGCTTTATCAGGGCGTTTGATATGCCTTTCAAACGCCCTGTGCTCATTTTCCTTCATGTGGGAAATACCGGATAAAATTGCTTGTAGGTATGTATAACGCAACATAATTGACAGAAAGGATCGTAATCATGTCAAATAAGAATGTAAATCGCAGAGGCTTCCTCAAGAGATCCATCGCTGCATCTACGGGAGCAACTTTAGGACTCAAAAGTTTCGAAGAGCAAAAGCTGCTGGCCAAAATGGCCAAGAATTACAGCGATAACAGCTCTAAAACTACGGCGAACAAATCTGCTTCAGGGGGCAATAAACTGCCATTCGGCAAGATAAAGAATCTTAAAATCAGCAGAATATTATGCGGCGGCAACCTCATCGGCGGCTGGGCACACAGCAGGGATTTGATGTACGTATCCTCGCTGATTAAGGCCTATCATAACGATGAGAAGGTATTCGAGACACTGAAGATTGCAGAAGACAACGGCATCAATACGATTATGACCAATCCCGCCTCCGACAGGGTTATGAATCGTTACTGGAATGAACGCGGCGGCAAGATTCAGCGGATTTCGGATTGCGCTACAGGCGCGAGCATCCAGGAAGGCATCAAACGCGCCCTCGATAACGGTGTTCACGCGGTTTACATCCATGGCGGACTGGCCGACAAGACAGTCCAAAAAGGCCAGGTCCATCTGCTGGGGGAGGCGCTAGAATACATCCAGCAATTCGACGTGCCAGGCGGCATCGGAGCTCACGAGTTGGGAACGATCAAAAGCTGTGTCGATGCCGGTCTAAAACCGGATTTCTGGGTCAAAACACTACATCCGGACAACTACTGGTCGGCCACGCCGAAGGGAAATCGTAAAGAATACGATGTCCTCGGGCCTAGAAGTAGTGATCGCGACAAATTTCACGACAACATGTGGTGCCGCAATCCCCAGAAGACAATCGAGTATATGAATGACCTGAAAGAACCGTGGATTGCCTTCAAAATCCTGGCGGCCGGCGCGCTTCATCCGAGACAGAGTTTCAAGTACGTCTTCGAAAACGGCGCCGATTTTGCCTGTGTAGGAATGTTCGATTTCCAGATTATAGAAAACGTGCTCATCGCTCAGCAGGTTTTCTCAAACGAGATAAACCGCCGGCGTCCCTGGAGAGCGTAGCTTGTTATTCCCACGATGGCATGCCCTGTTCGACAAGCTCAGCGACTGTCTTGAAAATCAAGCATTTTTTATTAAATTAGGATTCCATTGCTGATTGTTGCGGCAAGCTGTTCAATTGAGAAGCAGGTCATGAAAGACTCAGAACATAAACACATCGAAGATGGATCATCTGGACAACAGGTCGCAGAAGGTGTTGTGTCGCGGGCATCCTGCCCGCAATTCGAGGGCGAGACGCCCTCGACACGAAATGGCTTTGTCGCCAACGTTTTTTGCAGTGCATGTCACTATGGTTTCAGCGACGAGAAGCTTGCTCGCACACACGAACTGGCCGGCATCGGCTGCGAAAGATGTCACGGTGAATCCGAGCGTCATCGCAGCGACGAAAACAATATCACGCCGCCCGAGATTATGTACCCCAGGGCGAAAATCAATCCGACCTGTATGATGTGCCATCCGCGGCACGAAATCCGCCTCGTGGCAGACCATAAGGCACTGCTTGCTGGTGCCAAGACGGTTTTTGATTCGGTGGATGAAGGCGGCAATAAAATGTACTGCACCGACTGCCACGTTATGCACCATCGCATCAACATTAGAACAATACGCTGGAACAAAGAGACCGGCGAGCTGCTTAAAGAGTAGTCGAAGACTGCCGGTTCGTCTCACACAGGCGAACCGGTATCATCCTTATATTTCTCACGCAGCGTTTGAAGTTCGACTTTCAGCTCTTTGACGATCTTGGCGTATGCCGGGTCGCCGAAGACGTTCTTCATTTCTTTCGGGTCTTTCTTCAGGTCGTACAACTCCCACTCGTCGATGTCGTTATAGAAGTGGATTAGTTTGTAACGTTTGGTTCGTACGCCGTAGTGCCGTTTGACGCTGTGTACCGCCGGATATTCGTAGTAGTGGTAGTACATCGATGTCCGCCAATTCCCGGGCGTCTTGCCCTGCAGTATCTTGCGGATCGACTCGCCCTGCATGTCGTCCGGGACCGGCACGCCGGCGAAGTCCAGGAATGTGGCGCCGAAGTCCAGGTTCATAACGATGTCATCGCTAACCGATCCGGCCTTGACCTGGCCGGGATAGCGCACCAGCAGCGGCATGCGCAGCGACTCTTCGTACATGAACCGCTTGTCGAACCAGCCGTGGTCGCCGAGGTAGAAGCCCTGGTCGGATGTGTAGAAAACGACCGTATCTTTCGAAAGGCCAGATTCATCGAGATAATCCAGAACCCGGCCGACATTTTCATCAACCGAAGCGATGCATCGCAGATAGTCTTTGATATACCTCTGATATTTCCAGCGGACCAAATCTTTGCCCTGTAGATTCGCTTTCTTGAACGCCTCGTTTTTTGGTCCGTACGCTGCATCCCAGAGTCTTTTCTGCTCCGGCGTAAGATTCTTCCGGGTGGGTGTAAGTTTCAGGTCGTTTTGCGTCATTGTCTTGGCGATGCTCATGTCCTGCTCTTTTGCGGCGCGCCCACGGTTGGAGTAGTCGTCGAACAAGTTGTCGGGCTCCGGTATCGTCACGTCATCGTACATCGTCAGGTGCTTCGGGCCCGGTTCCCAACGTCGGTGGGGGGTCTTGTGCTGATACATCAGGCAGAACGGCTTGTCCTGGTCACGTTTTTTGAGCCACCTCAGCGCGTGGTCAGTGATAATATCCGTTACATATCCCGTGTATTTTCTTTGTTGCCCCATCTCTTTCATCACCGGATTATAGTATGCTCCCTGTCCCGGCAGGACGTTCCAGTAGTCGAAACCGGTCGGGTCGGTCTTGAGGTGCCACTTGCCGATCATAGCGGTTTGATAACCAACCTTTTGAAGCAATTTGGGGAAAGTTTGCTGGCTGCCGTCAAACTTTTTGCGATTGTCGATAACGCCGTTGATGTGGCTGTATTTGCCGGTCAGAATGACGGCCCGGCAGGGGGCGCAGATGGAATTGGTGCAGAAGCTGTTGTCGAAGCGCATGCCCTCGCTGGCAATCCGGTCGAGGTTTGGTGTTTTGTTGATTTTGCTGCCGTAGCAGCTCATGGCGTGCGAGGCGTGGTCGTCTGTCATTATGAATATGATATTGGGCCGTTTTTTCCCTGCTGTTTGGCCGACGCTGTTGCAGCTTGGCAGGACCGAAAGTGCCGCCGCCGAACCGGTCATATAGCCCAGCCGTTTCAGGAATTCTCTTCGTGTTTGTCTCTTCATTTTTGTTCCTTTCCCGTTTATCGATAATGCCTTTCGCCTGAAAGAATTATGTCTTGTGCTGCCAAACGCCGGCGTTTGGAACATTCGATGGCACATCCAACTTGCTCTCGAACTCTCTAAGCAGCTTTTGGTGTTCGGTCAATGTCGATGCATAGCGTGTTCTTGCTGCAAGATTCCTGATTTCACCAGGATCATTTTTCATGTCGAAAAGCTGTTCGACCGAGTCATTTTTATATGTGATATATTTGTAACCTTCCGTCCGAACCATCCTGCCGGTATTCGTGCTTACCTCGGTGACAACGAACTCGTTGCTTCTCGCGGAAGTTCCCTCGATAATTGACCGCAAGTTCCTGCCCCGCATGTTTTCAGGCGGTTTGATTCCGGCAAAGTCGCAAAGTGTCGGCATGATATCCATGCCGGAAGCCAGATGTGTGGTATCTGTTTGTTTTCCTGAAACGTATCCGGGCCAGGAGAAAAGCAGCGGCACTCTCGCGGCTTCGTTATAAAGAGTACTCTTTCGCACCATCTGGTGATGTCCCATTCCCTCGCCGTGATCCGAAGTCATTACGATCAGCGTATCATTCGCATGGCCGAAGTCTTCCAACGCGTGCAGAACGCGCCCAATCTCGGCGTCAACATGCTCGATATTTCGATAATAGCTCCACCTGTAGTAACGCCATTGCTCTTTGCCCCAGTTGCCTTTAAACGGCTCATTGCCCAGACGTGTTTTCCTTATAGCCTCCGGCTCATTCTTATCGAACTCGAAATTATCCGGCAGTTCGGGCAGCTCGCCGGCCAGCTCCGGATACCGGAGTTCTTCCCGGTTGTCCATATTCAGCCTGAGCCACTCGCAGATATCGTGAGGCTGCATGAACGAAGCGACCAGCAGGAACGGTTTCGATTTCGAGCGGTTTCGCAAAAAGCCCTCACAGGCATGCGACATGGCCGTATCGCAAAGATAGCCGAAACCGCCAATGCCCGTATTGATGACTTTGAAGCCGAGGATTTTACTTGTGTACGTTCTCGGCAGGTGCCACTTGCCAGCATAGAATGTTTCGTAATCGGTGTGCTCAGAGAACCACTGGCCGAGGTTCGGAATGTCCGAACGTATCGACCGCCCGTTGACGTAAACCGTGCACTCGCTGCTGGTCCGGCCGGTGAAAACGGCGCTTCTCGCCGGACTGCATACCGGATTGGCTGAGTACGATTCTGTGAAACTTATACCGCTTGTTTTGAGCCGGTCCAGCGAAGGCGTTCGTACGTGACGGCAACCTCCCGCGGCGATCGTATCGATGTGCTGCTGGTCAGTAATGATCAAAAGGATGTTCTTTGGCTTTGGCTTACGACCTTGACGTCCGGCAAGAACATTTCTCGTCAAAGCGGTATTGGCCAGCAATGCCACTGCACCACTGCTTAATTTTATAAAATCCCGCCTGTTCACGAGACAACCGGATTGTTCTTCTGCGGTGTGCTTGTTCATAGTTTCTGTTCCCTTTTTCTTTGGTAGGATTTTCGCGATTCTTCCACTTCTCGCCCAATGATTTGTTCTGCTTGCTCATCTAAGATATAAGCCTTGTTCATCGAGGTCACGAACAACAACCGACGCCGGGAATCGAGCCAGTATTCATTAGGAAGAATCCCGCTTCCTAATTGAACGAAACAATGCAGAGGTATATCAATGTCGTCCACTTTTAATAGAGTGACGCCACGATAAGATAGCCGGTGGTCTGGTTTTTTCAGGCTCATTCTTTCCAGCAAGTCGAAGCTAAACGAATTCTGTGCGTCTAATGCCAGACGTTGAACCGCCTCAAACAAACACCAATCACCCGTAGTTCTTTCCGCCCTCTCAGTCGCAATGCTATTGTCGCCGCTGCGTAATTCTGAAATATGCTTGCCATCCGCGCCGATAAATTCGCTTTTCAGTTTCCATTCAACAGGTGAGGCCAACTGATTATTGCTACACTTTATTTTGCCGTCGATAATATGTGTTATCGCATCTGTTTGCACAACCTCCTGGCGGACATTCAGCACAAATGTCTCGTCTGAGCCGCCGATGCGCTCTATTCTCAAGAATCCGACGTTTTGGTTGCCACTTTCCTGATATCCGTGGCACGTCCAAATCCGGTATGTGCTTACCCAGTTGCCATCCGGCTTGAAATCCTCGGGTGTAAATGGAAGTTTGTTCAGGGCATCCAGTTCCTTCAACAGAGTCGGTGTTAAAGGTGAACCAACGATTGTTCTTTGTTTTTTGGCCATCACATTCTCTTTTTATACAAATTAGGTTTCTACGAGTAGTTAGTTCCGGCGAGACTATCTTTACATGATTTGCGCCACTTTACAAGCACAGTCTTCATCGATTGAAGAACCTGCGGTTTTTCTGCCGCCAAGTCTTTATTTTCGCCGGGGTCATCGAGCAGATCAAAGAGCATATAAGTTTTGCCGTTGTCATTGCTGTAGATTTTGTAGCGGTTGCCGGTGAGAGAGACCTGCTTTCTGGATTCAAAGCCGATGGGCAGGGGCCGTTCGGTCATTTTGTGTTCAATTAACGGCAGCAGGCTGACTCCATCGGTCGGCTCAGGTTGTCCCTCCATCCTGAAGCCCAGCGCATCCATAACTGTCGGGAAATAGTCCGACGTTGAGCATGGTATATCGGTGACTTGTCCGGCGTTGATTTGGGCTGGCCATTCGAGCAGGCCCGGTACGCGAACGCCGCCTTCGAGTAGACTGCGTTTACGGCCGCGAAAGGGCCCGGCAGAGCCGCGGCTCCGGCCTGACTTGCCGTCCTTTCCTTCAGGCCCGTTGTCGCTGCAAAACCACAGCATCGTGTTGTCGGCAATTCCCAGGCCGCGCAGTTCGCTGCGGAGCCTGCCTACCTGCTCATCCAGCGCGGTAATACATCCGTAATAATGCTGCTCATCTTCGCTGTACTGCGAATACATCTCTCGATATTTCGGCCCGGTCACGACGGGCAAGTGCGGCGCGTGAAACCAAATGACGGTGAAGAAAGGTTTGTTCGTCTTCACGGCGTTTAAGATAAACGGAACAACGCGGTCCATGATAACTCGGCTGTCGTCGCCCTCAAGGTTTTCAGTTACCTTTGTGCCGTCCTGTCTCCAATAGTAAGTTCCGTAAGGTTTATCAGACTCCGACGATTTCATAGGATTCCACGTGGGGACCTTTGCCTCTGTTGAAAAGCAGACATCGAATCCGTTCTCCCATGGTGGTGAGTAGTGCTTAGCACCTCTCGGGCCTCCGCGGTTGGAATCTTTTTCTTTGGTAGTAAGAGTCCCGAGGTGCCATTTGCCGAAATGGCCGGTCGTGTAACCCTGTGTATTCAAGGCTTCCGCTAAGGTGATTTCTTCTTTCGGCATGTGCCCGGAGTTTGCGCCGAAGATGCCGTATCGATATGGATGCCGGCCCGTCAGGCAGCTTCCGCGAGTTGGCGAGCACACCGGGGCGCCGGAATAAAAACGAGTGAATCTCATGCCGGCATTTGCCATTGCATCCAGATTGGGGGTTTTAACGATCGAATTGCCGTTGAATCCCGGGTCGCCCCAGCCCATGTCATCGGCCATGCAAAGGATGATGTTTGGCTTTTTAGCTTTTGTTGTTTCTGAGAAGACAGTAGTGGGTAAAACCATCGCAAAAGCACTGCCGGCAACGCAACGAAGGAAACTTCTCCTGTTGACCATAAATTTTGTCCTCACAATTAAAATGCAGCCGAACGTTACTGATTATAATAAGAAATGTGAGTTCTTTTGTCCAGGTAATTAGCGCATATGAAGAATTTGTCGGCTTCTATCCACCCAATCGACATAGGTATGCCCTCACGGGCTTTCCCTGTCACACCACCGGGCATACGGGTCCGTACCACGGCGGTTCGGCTGGTTAAGCTGTTCGCTGTTTGGCCAATAGAGCGAGGCCTAAAGAATCGAAGTGGGCATTTGGAAAGGCATAGCTCAAAGCTGGGCTGCGGCTGATTCGCCACGGGCCGTGAACACTGCCTGCGGTTTTGGCTGCCAGATCTTTGCCGACATCCAGTTTCCTCAGTTCCGAAAACCGCTTCTTGCCACGCTTCCAACGTCGCCAGTATACACATCGCAAGCGACGGCGTATCCAACAGTCAAGCAAATGTAGTACCGAGCGACTCTGGCAGTAGCCAAAATAGCCTCGCCAGCCAATCAGGTAACGATTGAGTTTCTCAATCATCCGCTCGATTGTTACACCTCGCCGATAGCAGGTCAGTTTCCGGACTCGCTGCTTGAATCGCCGCAGGCTGCTCGGAGCAATACTCCGTTTGGTCTGCTTGCCGGCTATTATGCGAAACCCCAGAAACTTACACCGCCAAGGTCTGTCAACTTTGCTCTTGGATTGATTGACCTTAAGCTTGAGCTTACGGGTAATGAACTTGCTGATGCTTTCCATTACTCGTTGGCCTGCTCGCTCGCTGCGGACATAAATGTTACAGTCGTCGGCATAACGGACGAACCGATGGCCTCTACGCTTCAGTTCTCGGTCAAGATCATCAAGAACTACATTTGACAACAAGGGCGATAAGGGGCCGCCTTGTGGCGCCCCTTCCGTCGTCGCACTGACCAGACCGTTCTCCATCACGCCGGCATTCAAGAACGCCCGTATGACTTTCAACAATCGCTTATCGTGTATCCGTTTAGCCAGATTGCCCATCAACTTGTCGTGGTTGACTCGGTCGAAGAATTTCTCCAAATCAATATCCACAATCCAGCGATAGCCTTGGTCAACATATTGCTGGCCACGGCTTATCGCCTGATGAGCGCTGCGGCCGGGACGAAACCCATAGCTGTGCTCAGAGAACGTCTTGTCCCAATACTCTTGCAACACCTGCATAATCGCCTGTTGAATAAAGCGGTCCAAAACGGTCGGAATACCGAGTTTGCGCAAAGCGCCATCGGACTTGGGTATCTCTACACGCTTGACAGGCTTCGGGCGATAAACGCCCGCAAGTAATTGCTCGCGGATTTGGGGCCAGTGTTTCTTCAGGTAGCTCGGTAGCTTGTTAACGGTCATCCCGTCAATGCCGGGGCTGCCTTTGTTCTGACTGACTCGTCGCAGTGCCTTCCTTAAATTCTCACGCTGACATATTTGCTCCATCAACAAAACAGTTAAAGCCGGATCTTCGGGGTCACGCTTCACCATCGGCACTTCGGTCCCTTTATTGGCAGCCATCGGGGCTTCACCCCTACCCTCTGTCATAAAGGCCAGCTCCATCTGGGTTTTCCACCGCTTTGCGCCCATGAGTCGCCTGTCCTAACAACCACTCCATTTACCCCTCTCATCGAGGGGGACCGTTCGGGCCTTCTCCCGATATTTCGGGGATACTATGCCCTCTGCTGACTTCTGGATGGCGGTCAGGCAACCTCACGATTGCCTCAGTCCCAAATTCGGGACACCATCCAGATCTCCCGAGGTAAGCTCGACAACCTTCGCCGCACACCTGCCGAATTTACAGCCCCGGACTTTGATGGATATGGACTTTGTTGCTTCTTGCCAACTCGTCCAGCCGGAACTGCCTCATATTCGGTTTCTGTTCGTCAGGTCACGGCTTTGCTACACGCTTCCTTAGAACCCTGCCTCGCGACAACGCTCTTGCGCTTCGCTAACACTTCACCTCCATCAGGTTGTGTAGAGGACTTTCACCTCCAAGTTGCCGAACATGCTCGGCACACAA
>Ga0307433_1000514_pt1 | contig 29409 bp, 24 predicted proteins | sample SalMarWE160210MG_FD_202166 | JGI IMG/M metagenome (GOLD analysis project Ga0307433, IMG submission 202166) | Salt marsh sediment microbial communities from the Plum Island Ecosystem LTER, Massachusetts, United States - WE1603-210 | ecosystem: Environmental > Aquatic > Marine > Intertidal zone >... | reverse complement strand
CCAGTTGTAATTACTGCCCCTCCTACATACGTCCCTCCAATTTTGTTGCATTCTTCTTGAATTTTTATGCCTCCTTTTCTTCTTATTGCGCCAGCAACACCGCCTCCCATAATCAATTGTGAATTGGCAGCATTTACTATCACATCAGAATTTAATTCAGTGATATCTCCCTGAACTAGTAAAATATGTGAATTTTTTATCTTAAATTCCTTCATAATTTTTTTGTGTATTTTTATTTGAAAATAATTATAATAAGAATATTAAAAAAAATTATTCTAATCTTCTGGATTTTCTTGATTTTTCTTGAAAATCTCATCTAGTTTATTTCGATCTTCATCACTCATTTTACTCATTGCTTCCATGTTTTGCCTCATCAAATCCATCATTACTTTTTGAGTGATTAACTGAGAGATAACCGGTAATGCGATTCTCATCCTCGTCAATTCATAGAACATTCTCTTTGCAGTATCTCTCATTTCTTTCAGTTCCTCTTTCGTCATTCCTTCTTCAGATAAACCGGGGCATTCCACATCGACTATAGTGAAATTTTTTCCATCATATTCTAAAGGATAAGTTCGACAACTAAGGGGGCGATTATCGTATATTAAGCATTCTTTCTTTTCTTTATTGTAGAGAGGGCATTTCTCTTCAAGGAGTTCTTCAATTGGAGTAGGACTAAAAGGATCCCTTTTTACTTCCGCCCCTTCTTTAGGTTTAGGGGGAAGAGGCTTCAATATCAAATCAACACTGCCATCAGGTTTATTATAAATATCTAGGTAGGGAAGAAAATTAGCTACAACGCCATTTTTAGCCCACAATTCCAGATCATAAAATGTTATCGGTATAGGCCCTCGAGAGAGACAGCATTTATCGCATCGAGTACATTTGAAGGTAAATTTCGCTTTTGAAGGCATTTCTTCAAATTCTTGGGTATCTTTTTCTGTTATCGTTTCTTCTTCTTTAACTTCTTCTTTAACTTCTTCTTTTATATCGGTATTCTGATTCTCGTCATTATTTTCTGACATATATCCACACTTATTTATAATTTTATAATTTATTTCTATTTCAAGATTTTTTTCAAGGTTATGAATTTTCGGTCAAAAAAAAATTTTACCCTTACTTTTTTAAGAATCATTCTATATAATTTCAAATTAGTCTTTGAAAAGACCCTCATCTTTAATAAGTTTGCCAATATGGATTAAACAAGGCTCTATCACTTCCTTATTATTAATTCCTGTAAAAACAATTTTTCCTGTGCTAAAAATCAAAAATACACTTTTCACAGGATTATTATTTTTATACATAAGACCAGGGAAGACTTCTGGTTCATATATCGCGTTTTCTAATACTACTGAGGCGAGGTCCAAATCAATTTTATTATGCAAATCAGCAGTTATCACAATATTCACTACTTTATACTCAACATTTTCTTTTCGCAATTTTATACTAACAATATTTTCACTATTAATTTGCTCTAATAAAAATACTAAGACATGATCGATATCGTCAAATTTTTTTAGTCCTGTTAAAATCATTTTACCATTTCTAAATATGATAAATACAGATTTAGGAAAATTAATTCGCAAAAAAAGTCCGGGAAAGCGACTAGGATTATAATTACAATTTTTCAAAGAAGATTGCACTTTTATTAAATTCAGACTTAGGTTTAGATTTAGCTTAACTACGATGTTCTGTATTGAATACGTTAAACTATTTTTATTTTCATTCAATTCAAATCGCTAATTCTCCCTTAAATCTCTAAGATAAATTGAAGAGATCAACCTCAATAATACAATTTTAATAGGATAGCTTTCTATTTAAGACTACTGAATCACCAAAAAGCCGAGAAGTCTTCTTAATACGGCTGTTTTTGTTTGTGCCATCTAAAATGGAATACTTTAAGATTATAACAAAAAAAGTTATAGTATATAAAATTTTATAAAATTTCATGCCTTTTCTAAAGAAAGATATTAAGAGGAGATTATGAGCTTACATCTTAAAAATAATTATTTAATCATAATAATTTTATCAGTTCAACTAATTTTAGCCTTTATCTTTGGTTTTTATTCCATTTCTAGTTCTAATGGATTTAATTTTATTTTTATAAGTTTAGCCTGTTTATTGGCCGTTTTTCATCTGTTCTACACAAATTTTTCATTATCAAATTTCTCATCTCTAAGAGATAAAATAAAGAATATCGTTTATTTAACTATTAATTTAATCTTTTCATATGTTATTGGTTTTTCAATTTCAGTAATGGAGTCGATTTCTAAGTATAATTTTGGTATAACTATGCTCCCACTATTAATACTTTTCATCTACATTTTAATCGATAAATATTTTCGCCAAACGAGTGATTTTACTACTTTAGAAAAAAAGAATATAGGAAAAAATCGTCTTTCGATTGAATTTGACAATAAAAAATACATTTTTAAAACCAATTCACTCATTTTATTCGCAATAGGAACGCCAATATTATCTTTTGTAATATATTTATTTTTTGATCTGGAGGCAAATTATTGGCTTCATGAAATTGTTGTTAAGCAGACAGTATATATTCTTAATTTATTCTTCAATATGGGAGCAGAAGCTGTATATAATCCTATAGGAAAATATCATTGGAATTTTATAGTTCCTGGAAAGTCAAGTATCTATTTCGAGACATTTTGTACCGGCATTCAAGCAATTTGCGTCTTTGCGGGGTTAATCTTCTTTATTCCGCATTCACAAGATGAGGAGACAAATAAAAATATTTTATGGAGAAAAGCAAAATCATTGATTGTATCTTCAATTATATTTTATGTCGTCAATATCATTAGAATGTTGATACAGATTTATTTATACTATATAGGCTATCCTTGGGATAGTATTCACGTGAGTATTAGCGCAGCATCGAGTTTTATCGCAGCAATCATTATTCTTTTACTTCATAAATGGATTCCAGAATTTATAATTTCCATAATTTATGCTGGAACACTAATTAAAGAACGATTTAAATCTAAAGGTAAAGATAATCGATAAATTTAAGCAAATTTTATAAAATATAAACTTAGTTGTTAATTAATATCAATAAAATTAAGAATTGCCTAATGCATCTAATTAAAGAATAAAAATAGTGATAATTAATGTTAGAATATGAAAAAGAACAAAAAGTAGTTAATGTAGCAGGTGTAAAGATCGGAGGACAACCAGGCGAAAATCCAACGGTTATGGTTGCTACAGTATTCTATACAAATCATGCAGCTTTATTGGATGAAAAGACAGGAAATATTGATAGGGAAATATTAGAGAGAGAATTAAATGAATACGAAGAAATAATTGAAGATACTGGTATGCAAGGTATTATTGATATTGTTGGAGGATATCCTGAAGCCTTAATTAAGGAATGTGAAATAGTTGCTGACTTAATCGATTATCCTTTTCTCGTTGATGGGTTGAATGATAGTGCTCGTATACCTGCTCTGAAAGGTTTAAAAGAGATTGGTTTGCTTGATCGCGCGATTTTGAATAGCATTGATGATGCTACTACCGATGAAAGCTTACAAAAATTAAAAAGTTATGGTGTTAAGAACGCTGTGTTATTAACTTTCGGAAATAGATACATATATCCTGAACAAAAGTTAAAATTCTTAAATGAAAGTTTGATTCCTAAAGCTAAAAACGCAGGGATTGAAAATATAATAGTTGATACTGCGGTTTTGGATTTGCCTTCTATTAGCATCAATGCTGAAACTGTAAGATTAATTAAAACACAATTAGGAATACCTGCTGGATTTGCTCCGGCAAATGCTATCTATGCTTGGAATTATGTGAAAAAGTATGGGGAATCCGCAAGATGTGGTGCAATTGCATCCTTAATGTCCTATTGTCTTAATTCGGGGGGAGATTTCGTGTTATATGGTCCAATTAAATTTGCAAAATGCATTATCCCGGCATTATCATTGCTATCAGCTGTAAATTCTTATTATAGAAAACGAATACTTCGAAAGAATATCTCTGAACGCACTCCACTGAGAAAAGTATTTTAAGAAATATATCTAAGCAGAAGATCTTGAGTTTGATTAAGAAAATGAGGTAAGTTATTATTTATATTCAACTTTTTCTTTTCATCATCAAGTAAAAAGAGAATAAACATATCGGAATCAGATACCGTAATTCTTTTAAAAAATATCACAGAATTTGCTACTTTGAAAATAGCTTCATCCTTGTTAAGTGCTTTATATCTTGAAAAAATCTTAAATAACATCGCAAATTGTGGAGCAGTTATCTCGAAAACATTAATCATCTCTTCTGATTTTGGCATTTCTGTTAGACTCATAGCTTCAGGGGTATAGTAATCTGCTAGAACTAACCCATCCATGCTTAAGAGTAATGATAGATATGTTTCTGTCTGTGTTGAAAATCTACTTAAATTGTATTTTATAAGATCTCGATTTGGGCTTAGTTTTGAAATGCCCGAAGAAAAGGCTCTTAAAATAGAGAATAATTGAAATATACTGGTGTTATAAATCTCGGGTCTTCCTTCTCGCGAAATCTTTTTCAATTCTTTAGAAATTTCTTTGATATTTTCTTTTATTTGAACAGTCTCAATAATGTCAGGATCTCCCTTAGACAAAATGAAAATTATTGGAGTTTCTTGTTCAAAACTGTCTAAAATTTTCTTTATTTTACTAAAATATTCAATACTTTCTTCAAATCTGTTACGATTTTTAATATCTATGAAATAAAATAATAAATCCGCTTCATATAAATAGAGCTGTGCTTTACTTAAATATTTCTTACGTAAGCTTAATTGACCGCCTAAATCCCATAAAAAAATCGTGGCTCCCAAAGCCTCGATTGAATTCACTTTCGCTCCTTTCGTCGGTTTTAGCCCGATTAACTTTGAATATTTTCTATCTACCGAGAGTAAGAAAGATGTTTTTCCAGAGTCATCAAGGCCAGCCATAATAATTTTCAATTTCCTATGAGCCGAAATGGGAGTAGTGGGTGCATGTTCGATTGATAAGATTTCAGTAACAAGGGTTTTAAATAAGGGCTCAACATAATCTTGAGGTTTAAATTCTTGGCTAATTTCTTTATCAAATTCTTTAAAAAAATCAAGAATTAATATTTTAATCCTCTCAATATTATTGTACAAAAAACTTCTTTTTGTTTCATCTATTAAAATAGAAAATGCTGATGGTAGGGGATTTTCATTGAACTTTTGATCTGAGAAGTGAAAATAGGTTAAGGAAGTTAATTTATAATCAGGAAACGGAATAATACCAAAATATTGATAATTAGACACATCTTTTTTTTCTAAAATACTTCCGTCTCCAATTAATAGGCTTAAATTTTTAATAGAGATTTGAGTTGCATCTCTAGTAGTTAAATATACAATATCATTCTCTATCTTATGTGAAGGATTTGTATTATCCTTATTATTCTTTATAACTTTAGGAAAGACGTAAATTGCTTGAGGCCCTAGTTCACCATAGGCTGAAAAAACTATTGATTTGATAATTGAGGATTTAATTAATTCTTCCATAAACCATTTTTACTTATTAATTAATTTTTAAAATAATAATTATTGAATTTAATATGGGTAATTAATTATTAATAAATTTAGATTTGATACTAAAATGCTTCATGAAATTGCTGAATCAATTCGAAATAATGAGAATATAATTGAAAAAAAAGAAATAAATCCCATAATTGAATACATTAACAATAATACTTTTAAAAGTAGCCGAATTTATTCTGATATCGGGGAGGATTCTGCTGCAATAAATGATAAAGATACATATATCTTAGTTACAACAGATAGAATTAACACAAAATTTCTAAAAAATTTTCCCTTTGGAGCAGGTTTTAGCTCAATTTTGGTAGGTGTGGATGATGTTTATTGTTGTGGAGGAACGCCACTAGCAGCAAGCCTAATTCTTTCATATGAAAACCCAAAAATAGGGCAAGAAATTATTGAAGGGATTTGTGAAGGATCTAAAAAATTTAGGGTTCCGATTATTAGAGGACACACAAAACCAAGAGGTAAGTCTTATGAATTAAGCTCTACAATGATTGGAGAAATTAAAAAGGAAGATTATATCTCAGCAACAAATGCAAAAGTCGGTGATTCTATAATTTTAGCAGTAGATTTCGATGGTAAAGTTGGAAAAGCAAGCAAATTATATTGGGATACAGTAACATTTAAATCTTCAGAAGAGGTTTTAAATAAAAGAAAAGCAATGAATCAAATTGCGAAACATCATATTGTTAATGCTTCGAAAGATATTTCTAATGCTGGAATTTTCGGATCTATATTACAATTAACTAAATATTCTTCTGTTGGAGCAAATATTAACATAGATTCTATGAAAATTCCTCCCAAATTAATTGCTCAAAATTACACTTTAGAAACCTATTTTAAGATGTATCTTACAACCTCATATGTTTTAACAGCGCCATTAGAAAACTGTGATGATGCATTAAAAATTTTTCACGCCTATGGATTAGAAGCGGGGATTATTGGTGAAATTATTAAAGAAAATATATTAAGAATTCATAACTCAAAAGACTCAATAGATGTGATTAAATATTAAAGGTATTGTATTGAATGTAATGAGGTTACTAAAAAAAAAGGTACTTCTAATTTTATATTTAATTTGCTTTTCAAGTATAATCTACTTTGAATTTACAAATCAAACCTTATCACTAATGCAAGATAATACTTTTCATTCCACTCGAAATGAAAATCCCAAATCCGCTCAATTAGGACCCAATATTACTTTAAATATATTGAGATCGGGATTTATAATGGTAGAGGGGCAAGTTGGTTTAAATATCACTTCAGCAAATTCTGGGCAAATTCATTGTGCTTTAGCTGAAGAATTTGGGGAGCGATACTTCTTGAAAATTAACCAAACAATAGTTATTATCGGCGATAATCAATCTCATTTGACGTTAATTCGAATAATCCCATTGATTACTACATTTCCTGGAGATTATCAGTTTATCCTCAATATCACAGGACTTTTTACTTATAATGAGATTTTCGAAGTTTTTCTGGGAATGGGATATAGTCTTTTTACTATAGTATTAGGATTTTTAGCAGTTATAATTATTATTGTCGTGTTAAAACGCAAAAATGCTAATAAGTCTAAAGCAACAAAAAATGGAACAAGTTCTCAAACATTTCAAACATCTCAATCAGATTCATTGGATAAAATAAATTGTCCTAACTGTAAAAAGATAATTGATGAAGGACTCTCATTTTGTCCCGAATGCGGTGAACGGATACCTGAATTTCTTCGCTTTAACCCGAATAAACCAGGATAGAAAAATGAAATAATAATTTAGTGTATATCGGCACTTGGTTTGAGTTCTGAATATTTCAAGTTTCCTTTTGCTATCGTTCGATTATCATATCCCAATTTTAACACTTGAAAGCTAATGATAAACGGAATTATACTTAACATGCTTAAAAAGATGCCATAAAATGAATTATTCGGGAGAGCAAGAAGTATGCCTCCAACAATAGGTCCAAAAATTTGAGAAAGATTATCTAATGAGCTACTTATGCCCATAATTTTACCTTGATTTCGAAAATCTACAGAGCGACTGGTAAATCCTATAGTTATACCCCTTGATGTAGCTCCACTGAAGCTTATATAAAACAATATTAATACAAGTTGCCACAATTCAGACACAAATCCTAATAAGAAGTATGAAAGAATAAAGCTAGCTAATCCTAACATTGCCGTTTTCGGATCTCCTAAATAGTTTCGCAATTTATTGAATGCTAAACTACGAAAAATTACTTGAAAAAGCCCCATTGAAGTCAATAATAATCCGATCATTTGTTCATTTAGATTTAACCTTAAGAAACCAAATAGACTAAAGGTGCCTTGAAACACGCCAGCAGCTAAAACAATAAATGTATATTGAATTAGTAAAATCATTGCATTCTTATTCTTATATACAGGAGTTGATTTGTTATCAATATTGATTTTTAAAGTGTCATGTTCTTCTAAAACCACAATGTTCTTTTTATTAATTTTCATAGGAAGAGACTCTTTCAAAAATAAACCTGTAAATAACATAGTGAAGATAGCTAAAATACTGGCTAATATCGCAGGCCCAGCGATCCCAAAAGAAGATAGAAATCCTCCCAATGCGGGACCAATAAGAAACGCCAATGTAAATGTTACCCCAATATTAGTCATTTGTTTAGGACGATCTTCGGGAGGGACAACATCTCCAATGACTGCTTTAGAAATTGGAAACTGACCACCAAAGATTCCATCAACTATACGAGCAATAAATAAGGTTTCAATATTATTCGCAAAAATTAATATAATAAACCCTGCAATAGTTCCAGCCTGTGAGATTAGAAGTAAAGGCTTTCTTCCATAAATATCACTTAGCTTGCTTAAAATAGGACCAAAAAAAAATGCGAAAATAGCATTCGAACTCAGTAGTAAACCTATTACAACTGGATTTGTATTGAATTCATTTAGAAAAAAGGGTAAAAACGGTAGAATAATACTAAAACCTAATATATCAACAAAAACTGCAATCCAAAGAGGAGCAAGATTAGAGTATTTCAAAGAAAATCTCTTCATAATAGATATGAATTCTATTAAGAATTAAAGACTTAATCTTATAAAATATTGAAATTTCAATGCTTTCTCATTTAATTAGTAATTTTATTTTTCAATACATTTTTGTTGTATAATTTCGAATATTTTGAATTTAGGATCGTATTTTAGAAAGAAATTTAAGTGTCGTATTAATCATATATAAGAGTAATCTAAAAATTCACTAAAAGTAGCTTATGACTTTCAGAGTTGGTCTTATAGGGAAAGGGAATGTTGGATCATGTTTTCTTGAACTTCTAAAAGCTAAAGAGAGTTTTATGAAGGATACATTAAATGAGAAAGTAAAGATTACCGGGATCTTTAAGTCAGATGGGGCTCTACTAGATGATCAAGGATTAAATATATCAAGAGTTATAGCACATAAACATGAAATTAATACAATGGAACAATGGCATGCAAATATTTCAGCCAAAAAATGTTTATCTAAAGAGAACTTTGATATAATTGTAGAGACTACTCCAACAAACCCAAAAACGGGAGAACCTGGAATATCTCATATTCTCGGGGCATTGAATAATAAAATTGATGTTATTGCTTCAAATAAGGGACCATTTTTTTTATATTATAAACAGATCAAAGAACTTGCAAAAAAGAAGCGTCTCTTTCTCAAATTTGATGCCACTGTAGCGTGTTGCCTCCCAATCATATCTATAAAAAAATTACTCCCCGGAAATGAAATCATTAGCATTCAAGCTATACTTAATGGTACTTCTAACTACATTCTTAGTAAAATGACAAATGATGGATTAGAGTTTGATATAGCTCTACAAGAGGCTCAAAGTTTAGGTTACGCTGAATCAAATCCTTTTCTTGACATATATGGATTAGATTCAGCAGGAAAAATTGTTATTTTAGCAAATGAGTTGTTAGGTTGGTCGAAAAGTATAAATGATGTCCAGACAAAAGGCATCTCTGATATTTCTCTCCAAAAGATTAAATCTGTTAGTTCAAACGGACAAGTTATTAAACTAATCTCAAAAGCGAAAGATGATAAATTAATTGTTGAACCTTGTTTAATAAAGAAGGATTCTTTATTGAATTTAAATGGAAATTTTAACGGAATTATTCTTGAAACACGGTATGCAGGTCCGATTGTATTAATAGGAAGAGGCGCAGGGGGATATGAAGCGGCTTCTGCTATATTAAATAATTTAATTGAAATAATACAGAACAGAGTCCAAGCTGTTTAAAATAATTAATTTAATTAATTATTAGCAATAAAGTGAATTAACTATGAATTTTAATTTTAAAAAAGAAGTTAAAGCAACAGTTTCTATTATTGGGACCAGCGAGATTGATGATAAAACGAGAAGAATTGTTGTTAAATTAGGAAGGTTACTCGCTGAAAATGGTTATGCAATAGCATGTGGAGGATTATCTGGGGTAATGAAAGCCGTCTGTGAGGGAGCCAAGGAAGCAGGGGGTTTAACGATAGGAATCATTCCTTTTAAAGAAAAAAGTTTAGCAAATGAATTTGTTGATATTGTAATTCCCGTTCCTTTTTCACAAGCAAGAAATATAGTTGTAGTTTTATCCGGAGATATTTGTGTTGCAATTGGTGGAAAAGCGGGAACCTTATCTGAAATGTGTTTTGCATGGATATATGAAAAGCCTATAATTGCTATGAACGATATAGAAGGCTGGTCCTCTAAGATTGCAAATCAGAAAATTGATGACAGACGAGATGACATAATCCATGGTGCGAAAACACCAGAAGATGTTATTAAAAAAGTAAATCAGCTTATCTATGATAAAAATTTAAATTATTCGAATCCTGAAGGAAATTTTTAAGAAAGATGATAATGTTTCATTCTACTAACTATAAAAGCCCAGAAGTTGATTTTCAAACAGCAATTTTGCAAGGGCAGGCTGTAGATAAGGGATTATATATGTTAAATACGATTCCAAAATTAAGTGGAACTATTTTATCCTCTTTCCCAGAATATTCCTTTCAGACAATTGCACTTGAAATTTTAAATCTTATTATTGAAAAGGTTATTCCGTACGAGACATTAAAAGAAATTGTATCAAATGCTCTTAATTTTGATATTCCTATAGAAAAATATGGGCAATATGATTATATCTGCTTTTTAGATAAAGGTCCAACCGCTAGTTTTAAAGATTTTGGAGCTAGAATCTTAGCAAGGTTGTTAGAATACATTTTAGATTTAGAAAATAAAAATATCATTATATTAACTGCGACTTCAGGTGATACAGGAGGCGCTGTTGCTCAAGCTTTTCATTTGATGAATCATATTCAAGTGGTTGTGCTCTATCCAAAGAATGAAATAAGTACTTTACAAAGAACACAAATGACAACATTAGGAGATAACGTCACAGCTCTAGGAATAAATGGAAAATTTGATGATTGTCAAAGAATTGTAAAAAAGGCATTTGCAGATAAACATCTGAAAGATTTAAATTTGTGTTCGGCTAATTCCATAAATTTTGGAAGATTATTACCTCAAACAACATATTATTTTTGGAGTTATTCTCGAATAGCAAAATCAGTAAAGGAAAAAGTAATTTTTTCAGTTCCTTCTGGAAATTTTGGTGATCTTACAGGAGGGCTACTCGCATATAGAATGGGTTTACCTGTCAAAAGATTTATTGCTGCAGTAAATGAAAATAATGAATTCCCCAAATTCTTGCAAACGGGAGAATATGAAAAAGTGGAACCATCGAAACATTGCATATCTAATGCTATGAATGTGGGTCATCCTTCTAATCTTGCAAGAATTTTTGATTTATATGGAGGACAAATTGATGAGAATGGAACTGTTATTAAAAAACCAGATATGAATACACTGAGAAAAGATATTATGTCTTATTCTATCTCTGACTCTTTGACAAAGCAGACGATTATTGAATTTTATAAGAAATATCAAAGAATTATTGAGCCTCATGGTGCCGTAGGCTGGGCAGCACTTCAAAAATATCGTGGAAATTTTCCCGAGCATAATAAATTTAAATCTATTTGCTTTGAAACCGCCGATCCAGCGAAATTTCCAGAGGAAATAATTCCTATAATACATATTGAACCAAAAATTCCTTATTCTTTAAAAAATATTCAAAATAAAAAAGAAATAGTTATTCCAATAGAAATTATAGAATACCAAGATTTTAAGGCATTTTTACAAAAGAAATATAAAGAATAATTTCTTCAAATCTTACAAAAGAATATATTTAATAATTGTCTCATATTTGCTAGGTGAATTTATTTTGGAAATTCAATATCTTTCTAAAGAAAAAAAAGAAACACCAGAGCCCCAAAGCAAGATACTCTTTACAGGATTGGATGCAGCAGGAAAGACATCGATTATTTTAGCCCTTCAGAGAGAATTTTCTAAAATAGCCCTCTTAAAGCCTACCAGAGGAGCACAGAGAAGGATCTTCGAATTTTTAGGGCGAGAGATAGCAGAATGGGATCTTGGTGGCCAGATTAGTTATAGAATTAGTTATCTTAAAAACCCTGGAAAATATTTTGATGGAACTGAGATTGCTATTTATGTTATAGATATTCAAAATAAACCGAGAATTCCAGAGGCTATGAGTTATTTTAAGGATGTTGTAGATCAGTTTAGAAAGCTTGAAATTGAACCTCCAATATATGTCTTTTTCCACAAATACGATCCTGCATTAAGACGTAATGCTATGAACGAATTTAAGACCCTTGAAGTCGATCTAAAGGAGAAATTAAGAAAGTCTGTAGATTATAAACAAATCTATTACTATAATACCTCCATATATGACTTAAATTCAATTATTAGTGCTATGTCTGAAATATTGCTAAATTTATATCCAAAAGCAGAATTAATTAGTAAAACTATTCATGAATTTGCCAAAAAAGTTGATTCTGAAGGGGTAGTCGTTATTGACGATAATTCCCTTATCATTGGGTCTTATTATAAAGATGAGGAAACTAAAAACCTATTGTCCGCATCAACGCCATATTTTCTTACCCTTAATGACAGTTTTCAATTCACTCAAGTCATACCCGGAAAAATTCAAGAAGAAGGAAAAATGGTGGTGCAAAGATTTGGAAGAAATTTTATATTCAAAACACTAAATATCCGAGGATCAAACACACCCTATTACTTGCTCATGTTAAAAGGAGATCCAAACATTGATAAGGAAGATTTTGATTCTTTTGCTAACTTAATGACCGAACTCTTATATAAATAGTTAATTAGTTATTTCTTTTTTCATTTATCTTAGCTTTATTTCATTTTATTCTATTGTAAAGTTAATTTTTATATTAAAGAACTAATATTAATAATATTGAATTTACACTAGTTATAAAAAGATGTAATTTTATTTTAAACTTAAATTAAATATCAATTGACAGCAAAGGGATTTTTGGATGATTATCTGTAGTAATTGTGGCGCTACTAATAACGAAACAGATGGCAATATATGTAGGAAATGTGGAGCATTACTTCCAATATCATCTAAACCGACTCGTATAAGACTTACATTACCTAAAAAAAAAGAAGTTAAGCCAAAACAATCCAAAACTATCGATAAACCAATTGAAATTAAGAAGCCAAAAGTGTCAGAACTTAAGGAAATACCTCACGGAAAAATTGAAAACGTAGAATCAGAACCGGAGACTTTTAAAGAAGAAGTATATGAGGAAGCTATAGAGATAGATAAAGGCGATGAGAGAGAATTCTTAACTGAGATAACACCCAAACCCTTTAATGGCTCAATTATTGCTTCAAAGGGAATATATTATTCGACATCATTAAGCAAGCCTGACTTTAGTGAGGCTAAAACACCTCATTCAGAATCTACGCTTATGAAACAGAAACAATTAGAAGAAGATATGACAAAAGTATTGCGTTTTCTTTCAAAAAAGATAACTGTTCAAAAATTACCAACAGAAATGACAGCTGAAACGAAAAAACAAAAAGAAGAGGCAATACCACCTTCAAGTATGAGCGAAATTCTGAAAGAGTTGTTGAAATTAGATTTACATATTGAAGCATCAGCAATTATCAAAAAAGACGGAACTATATTAGCATCAGCAATTTCTTCACGAATGTCAGATTCCTTATTTGCCACGATTGGTCAAAATTTATCAATGATAGGAACAGATATTATTGAGGGTTTGAGCGCAGGCAAGTTAATGAATATTTCGGTACGAGGATCTAAAGGTGTGGTTGATCTTGCGCCTATAGATGCAGAGAATTCTTTGGGGAGCGATATGATCCTTATTATATTCTCATCACCGAGAGTTAAGTCAGGTATTATAAATTTTGCTGCAAATATAGTAAAAAAGCAAGTAAAACAATATTTAGGTTTATCAAAATAACTAATATTATAGCAATTGTTTTTGTATATGTAATTTATTGATTTTAATTGTTTTAAAATAGTAGAGATTATATGGCAGTTCTTGTAAAAAGGAATTAAAGTTAGATATCCCTACAATGGGTACTGAATTTTCATTAATCTTTATCCAATTATTTTCTAAAGTAACCATAAGGGGAATTATAATGAAAGGTGGTTTTATTTTTTGGATTTTTCTAATACCTAATATTGATAGGATCATCTCTGAAAGAATTTCCAAATTATTTTTGAGAGCTAACCCTCGTCTAAACTGTAAATTTGCTGCTTTATTGATTGCACTATATGAATCTTTCCGTTTCCATTGCTTGCAATCAATGAGCAAAATTTTATTTCTATCAATCCCAATTACATCAATCTCATATTTGGATTGATGGGTTTTTGATTTAAAATTTGATTTATCTGAAAATCTGTAATTTTTAGAAGTATAATAATTGTTTTCCATCAAAATTAGTCTAACCAATGCTTCAAAACCATCATAATTTAATAAGTTTGAAAGAAAAGTAATGTCATATTGAAGATACTTAAAGCTTCGAATAATAAATAGAATCTTATTTATTACAAGATATTCAATATAATTTCCCTTTTTAATAGAAACAAAGTCAAAATACGAAACAACTTCTATTATTTCATCTTGAGCAAACTCATTAAAATATTCAATATCTGACATTTCACACCAAATTTCCGTTACTTCAGGGGTGGATTGTTTCAATATCGAATAAATATCATAAAAAAATTGTTTTAATGAAGATTCTGAAAACAAATCATCTTGCATAATTACAGTGAGGTTTCATATTGTATATAATTCAAAGAGAGTGTTGATATAATAATAACATAATAAATGAATTTGAAAGTTCAAATAGAAATTCTTTTCTAACTAAACTTTCCAACTTTAATGTGTTAATAATTCATTTTTTAAAATCTCTTTAATAATAATATCTAGTGAAAATATCTAAAAAGAAATTAAAAAAGTTGACGAGACGTAATGCACCTATTGCCAAAAGTCTTTAGATCTGAAGGAGATATTGTTGATTTTGACACCTTAAAAATTCTTGAGAGTATAATTAAAGAAACTGGTATGCAAGAAGAGGAAGCAAAGCACGTTACTGAACTTGTAGTAAGAAGAATTATAAGCTCTGGAATAAAATTCCTTTCAGGACCACATATAAGAGAAATAGTTTGTTCAATTTTATCTGAAAATCATTATGAAGAAGAGAGAAAATTATATACTCGCATTGGAATGCCGTTAATGGATTATGAGGATATTTTAGAAAAAGTAGATACCAATGATATTAAAAAAGTAATAAACCCCGAAAAGATACACCATTGGGCAGCTAATAAATTAGCTGAAGAGTATACGTTGTTAAGAATATTAACAGATGAAGAATCCAAAGCACATTTATTCGGTGACATTTACATTCATCAACTAAAATATTTTGATCTAAGACCATATGAACATAATTGGGATCCTAGAATTATTTTAAAATATGGGATACCCCCCACTGATTATGACTCCTTTTCATATAAAGTTGGACCTCCACAGAATTTAAGAGAAGCATTAAATCAATTAGCTAATTGGTCCGGGTTGATTCAAAATGAATTTTCGGGACATCAAGCATTTAATCATTTAACAATTTTTTTAGCTCCCTTTATTGGTACTTTATCAGAATCCACAATTCGAAATGAACTGAAAACTTTTATTTATGAGATTAATCATTTATCTGCTATATCGGGCAAAAGATACCTTAAATCTTCAATAGAATGTTATCCAACAATAACTAACTATTTTCTAGATGAACCAGCTATTGGTCCTCATGGGAAAATATATGGTACTTATAAAGATTATACTTCTGAATGTGTAAAACTTTTTGATGGTTTTATAGATATATTTACGGAAGGAGATTATTATTCCAATGCATTTCATTATCCTTTACACAAGATATATTTCAACAATGAATGCTTAAAGACGTATCATGATTTATATTTGAAAGTTGTTAATGAAATTAATACAAATCATACTCCCCTGTTAATAAATTCATTCTTCTCTGAAACTCATAGACCAGATGCAACAAACAATTCTTCAAAATATCTAAACAGTGGAATACTTCAAAAAATAACCATCAACTTACCCCGGATAGCATATTTAAATACTGATGAGGTTAAATTTTTAGATGGTTTAACGCTAAAGCTACGCTTGAGCGCTGAAATTTTAAATAAAAAATACGAAATAATCAAAAAAAGACTTTCCACAAACCATTTACCATTATGTAATAGTTTGATTGAAAACAACACTTTATATCAGCTAAAGAATCAAGATTTATGTATAGGATTCGTTGGCTTAAACGAAGCTATTAAAATAATGACTGAAAGTATGATGCACGAAAACTCCACATCATTTGATTTAGGCAAGCGTATAATATCTGAAATGGTAAATATTTGCAGTGAAATGTCAATAAAGTTTAATAAAAGTTATAGTTTAATAGAAGACTCCTCAGAAAGAGCAATCGAGAGATTCGTTAAATTAGATCAAAAGCATTTTCCTGAAATTTCAATGGAATATTATAGTAATTCAACTAAATTCGACAAGAGAATTGATATTGATTTATTTAAAAAATTAGAGTTACAAGGTACCTTTCACTCCTTAATCAAGCACGGAGCTAAAGAGGAAATTTCCCTCAAAAAAGCCAAATCTCAATATCATAATGATGATGCTTTTTTAGAGTTTTTAGACATGATTTGCATGAAAACAAAGATAAAGAGTCTGAAATTTGTAAAATAAGTTACGACGTAATTAAATTTATTAACACTTACTTTATTCATATATTAATTTTAATATATATTGAAATTTGAAAGGGAATTTTAATCATCTCTGCTTCGACTAGTCTATTTTATATAATCAGACCATGCGCTAAATAATAGTGATATAATGACAGAACAAAAAAAAGAAATTATTACATCGATTGTATTTAGTTTATTTGATGATGATGGACCGACGCCCAAAGTTTATTGGCCAGAAGATTTAGATGAATCAGCGCGTTTATTAATTGCAATGAAAACTATAAGTTTACTAATGGGGGATTCAATATATCAAAATGGTACTAGTATTGAAGGAATTGCCTATTTTGGCGTCTTACCTTTTCCAGATTTAAAATTAAATGGCTTAACATACTTTTTTCTAATTCCTGATGAAAATGCTCGGGGTAATGCGAAAGCAGCGACCATAACAATTTTGACTGAAGAAGCAAATAAAATCTTTTTTTATGAGAATATGAAATATTTAAGAGTTATCATTGATACTGCCGCATCCAAAATTCAATCTCAAAATACTTATGATCAAAATAAAAAGATCTTATATGGGCTTAAACAAGAGTTATTTGAATTTACAAATGAAATTAAAGATCCTTTCTCAGTGAAAAGACAGCTTAAAATTTTATTCACTGGGTTGGATCGAGCGGGAAAAACGAGTTTTCTACTTGCGGTTAAAAAGAGATATTCAGAAATTATAAAAACCTTACCAACTAAAGGTATATCACGAACAGAAGAGAGATTATTCGAAGAACAAAATTCGCAGATATCTATTTGGGATTTAGGAGGACAAAAAAAATATCGCGAGAGATTTCTCGAGCAAGGTAAGGTATATCTCTATAATGTAGACTTATTATTTTATTTTATTGATATCCAAGATAGTGAGCGAATTGAAGAATCTATCTCTTTATTTTTAAAAATAATAAATTCTCTCAGAGAATTTGAAGAATTTCCTCCTATTGTAATTTGTATAAATAAACTGGACCCTGATTTGAAAAAATCAAAGGAGATTAATAAGAACCTCGATTTTATCAAAAATGAGATAATGAAAAATTCTCAAAATTATTTCATAAAAATATTTCAAACTTCAATCTTTGACCACTGGAGTCTTATCTCAGCATATTCATTTGGTTTATCGCAACTTAGTCCAAATCGTGAATTATTTAAGAACCAACTGCGAAATTTTTCCAAAAAGACCCATTCCGATGCCACACTTCTATTAAACGAGAATGGAATTATTTTATCTAATTACTCAAACTCAGATATAGCAGATAAAGTATTTGAAATTTCAGCTCCTCATTTTCAAACTTTATATAAAACCTTTAAAGAATTTAAAATACTAAAAAAAGACTTTATTATTACTTCTGGAATAACAGATGAATCAAAAAGAATTGTCTTTCAAAAGATTGGAGTAGAAAAATATAATCTCTATCTATTATTATTTATGGATATAACAGAAAAAATAGAAAAAATCGAAAAACATTTACCGAAATTGGCGAATAATTTAAAAGATTTGATCAAAACCTATATTTAAACAGAATTTAATTTAATGCTTTTAGAAAAGATATTAAATTAATTAGAAAAATAAAATATTAAATAAATTTTAATAAACCGGTTTTCTCTTCTTTTTTACTACTATTACTAAACTAGTTATTGATATAATTACAACAGCTGTAATTACAACTATTATAATTAACACAAGTGGATCTATTCCAAGATAATTTGTATCGATAACAGTGACTTTGAACTCAAATTCATAAGTATAAGCGCCTGAAAAAAAACCCGTAGCATAGGGAACTGGAAATTCACTATGCATTTCATCAGGAGGGAAAAAAAACCATGCTCCAATATTATAATTGAATCTTAGATAATCAATTCTATTAAAGTAGGTATGAGTAACTTGATACCATGTAGGATCACAAGCAATCCAGCCAATATTGGGCACATAATATTCAATCCACGCATGGCCTAATAACGTTGGAGACTCTCCATATCGTGAATAGAATGTATAAATATCTCCAATTTCGGGTTTAAAGTTGTTAATATTGGATACACAAAACCCTGTAACTTTACGAGCAGGTATGCCTTGAATTCGAAGAAGAGTAATCATTAAACTTGAAAATTCAGAGCAATCGCCAGTCAAATTTCCATAAGCACTAGAAGCGCCTATCTCTACATCAAGGCTATCATTATATACAATATTGTTGGAAATCCAGTTAATTATTTTTTGTGCTTTTGTAATGGGATTATCTGAAGGATTGACAATGCTATTTGATAAACTAATTAAATTGGTATCATTTTTATTATAAAACGTTTCCGATTTATTACAATAAAGTCCAAAAATGTCATCAGAGTAATTATACGTCTCTATATCTGAGGGTAATATATTCTCAAATGCAATTTCATTAAGTGTAACTAAATACTTAGAGCTCAATTTTACTTCAGGATTTTCAAAATTAAGACTTGCATTGAAAGAATCATAGGTATTATTAAATTTGTCTGTATGGTCTAATAAGATCTCAGTTGGAATATAGCCTGAAATCTTATTATAGAGTAAAATACTCTCTTGGTATGGAGGGCACATAGGCGTAAGGAGAGAATTAGGTTGACGGTCATTCAACCGTGGTAACTTAACGTAATAATTTCCAGATCCACTTATTTGCTGAATTGAGAAATTAATTTCGACTTGATACGTTACACTTTGCTTAATCTGATATTTACTTGTTCCATTATCTGTAATACTACTTAATTTAAGAGATTCCTTTTCAATAATAATAAGATTTTCTGGAAATAATATTGTCGTAATCAGAGAACTACATATGATTGCAAACAAAATAAGTTGATTTTTTCTTGACATTTTAGTTTAACAGAAATAAGAATATGTTTGTATTAGTCATAAAAATCTCTCTTTTTATTTTTAATTGTTCTTTAGTATAATAAAAAACATTCTTAAGAGGGAATTTTTATTATATTGGTAAAATAATTATTTTACTTACTTTATATTTTGATTTATAAAATTTATTTAATTGATGGGGATAACGGTATATCTATATTAGAAGCGTCTTTTAAGGATTTTAAAGAAAGTAAGATTAATAAAGGTATCATCCCTGGTTTTTTTAAAGAAATTAACCGAATCATTGATAATATTCAAGATGCGATGGCAAAAGGAGAGAAAAAGGATGAATTATTGCGAACTGTTGAATCCGAAAACTCAATTATTATTATATTTTACCATCCCTATTCAAGGATTTTGTTTTGTTCAATTTCTGACGCTGATGATAACAAAGATCGCTTAATTGAAGTAATACGGAAAATTGCCAACAGATTTTGGAAAAAGCATAAATCAGATATTGAAGTATTTAGAAATACTACTGATAAGAGTAGATTCCAAACAATTATTACAGATATAGAAAATCTAACTCATGGAGGAACCATAGCTGAAGTATTTCCTAAATTGTTGATCGCAGAAAGTGTATTAAAGAAGATAATTTCAATGGGAATGATAAGTGAGGAGGAATTTCAAATAGCAATTAAATGTAACGGAGAGACTTCCCCGCTTGAAATATCAAGAATATTTGGTAAAACGAAATTAGAGATTTATGAGGCTTTAAAAAAGTTGGAACAATTAGATATCATTCAAATTTAAAATTTGTCTCTTTTCTTATTTTTGTGGCATCTTAGGGTTTCAAATAACACTAATGATTTCTATTTAATTCCATCTTTTAGGTTTGAAATAGAAAAAAATAAAAAGTCTTAATGTTTATCTAAAATACATTAATACTAAAAAAGCGGTAATTTTATTATGGAAGATAATAAAAAAGTCATTGCTATGGTAATTTCACCTTCAAATAATGCGTTTTTAAGGAAAGGAAAAGGTTTTTCATTAAAAGAAATTAGCCAAGCTGGAAAAACGGTTCAAGAGCTTGATAAGTTAAATATTAGGATTGATTTTTTAAGAAAATCTGCTCGGCAAGAGAATATTGAAAGCTTAAAGAATCTTAAATCTCCAAAAACACACGCAAAGAAGCGTAAACCTTTTACTGCAAAAGAGAAACGGCGAACAGAATTTAAACCAAAAAAAGAAAAGCCAATTATTACTGAAGAGAAAACACCTGCTCCTAAGAAAGCTGAAGCGATTGTAAAACCTGCTCCTATTAAGGAAGAAGGCGTAAAAGCAAAATCCAAAGTCACAAAAATAGAAACATCTAAGGGAGGAAAAATACCTCTTACTAAATTATCGGGATTAGGTACTACAACTGAAAAGAAATTCGTGGAATTAGGTGTAGAATCCGTAGAAGAACTCATAGCAGAAGATCCTAATGAACTATCTCAGCTAATAAAGGGATGTTCCGAGGATAGAATTAAAAAATGGATAGAAGAAGCTAAAGAACTAATACAAAAATGATAGCTCTCAGATAATCAATTCCTCTATTACAAGAGTTACAATAGTGCATCTTCACCAAATATGGAATAAAGGGAGAATAAATATGGAGTACAATTATTACGTTTATAATAAGCCGGAAGGGAATTTACAAGTTAATAAAATGCCTATATGGTTTAAAGAAGTAGAATTTGATGGCGATGAAAATAAAGGAAACCTTATTTTTCACTCCCAAAATGATTTTGATGAAATTTGGGGGAGTAATGCTAAGATGGATATTAGTTGGGAGAAAAAAGAACGTGAAAGTTTTTTTTTTGGACGAGAAATTCAAACATCTATTGATACATATAATTCAATTGGATTAGTCATTACTTCAAAAGAGAATTCATGGCTTTTAAGTCATGAATTTACGACTTGGTTTGGTCGAAGATCTAAAATGATAAGAAAGAGATTTTATCCAGAAAAAAGTATTCATGGTATTTTTTATTGCGACATCACAGAACGCCTAATAAATGTCCATACGGCTATTGTTGATAAATTTTATGAAAATTTTAAACCGTTCATAATTAAAGCTTATAACTCAATTATCTGTCATCCAATTTAAATCATTTTTTCGCTAGGAAAAAATAATTATCTTTCTTATTTGGACCTCCTAATTTTTTCGTTATAGAAATAATAAATTTTTCCATTAAGTTCTTAGCTTCTCGATAAGAAAAGAAATGGTAAAATCTTTGATATGTTTTTCCTTCTTTTGACAATGTCCAAGGGATAAATTTATCTCCATATTCACTTAATCCTCTTTCTTCTTGTTCTTTTGAATAGTTTTCTATAACTTTCCTTTTAATAAAATCCTTTATAAAAAAGTTTTTATACCTTTTTTGAAATCTACGCCACACAGATATGATTAACCATCCATTTCCTTTGATAACGTCATAAATTTGTTCCATTATTGCATTTCTATTATCAATTCCCTTAATATGGTGAATTACAGCTATCATAAAGACCGAATGGATAACATTTGATCTTATAGGAAGTGACTTTAAAGAACTAAGTATTAATTGGGTATGATTTAATCCTTTTTTTTGTTCATTTGACATAGCTTCCACATTTTTTTGAACTTTTTTTAACAACTCAATTGAATTATCAAGCCCAATGATATGGTTAGAATAGCTAGAGTAAAGCGGAAAATTTCTCCCATTTCCGCAACCTAAATCGAGGCAATAACCTGATGACCCTAAATTTTCTCTATTTATATCTTCTAGAAATTCTGCTAACGCATTCCAAGGTTTTTTCCTTTTGAGATTATAATCATTAGCGAGATAATCATAATAAGTATTATCCATTTAAGATCAAATTGATAGAAGTGATATATCTGATTTATTTGTAAGTATCGAGAACTTATTTTATTTTCTTATCTAAATTATTAAAAATCATTTCTCCAAATTATTAAACAAAGTTAAATATTTTTTTATCCTTTATAATTTGTTTATTTATTGTAAATCTATAACGATTGTAGCGATAATTATGGAGCAAGTAAATTTTTTCTTATCAAATTTATGTCTTACATTACAAAATGAAATTATTGAATATTTAGATAAGGTTCATGCTTATATCAGAGACCTCTTTACTTTTAAAAACATAACAATATTTTCTAAATTAGCACATGATACTGAATTTCAAAAGAAAGAAATCATTCAAAGTATTATCTTATCGACAAATTCCGCCTTAAATACGATTGGTATTCCTATGGAAGATTTATTATCTAACAATATCTTATTTGAAACAGTTTACACGGATAGAATTAATACTTATGGAGACTATAATGCTTTTTTTGAGAATGAATTAAAGAATTATATTAATAAATATTTGTTCAATAGCCTCATAGAATTCATAATCGAAACGGACAAGGAGAAGGTTGAGAACCTAGATCTCTTTGATTTATTACCATCTAAATTTAAAGAAAAACTTATCCAATATCGCAATAATAACCCAATTTCTTCAGAAGAAGAAGCCATCCTTCAGGAGATACTCAAACATATATCCAATTATATCAATTTAAGTTCAATTAACGTCATCTTAGGAAGTTTTAATAAACCAATTCCAATTACACGCCAATCATCAGAAGAGGATATCATGGAGCAATTAAAAAAGGCTAAGGAAAGTAATTTTAATCTTTTACAAGAAAGCTCTCAAATTGATATAGAATACATGAACAAAGATTTGGAAGATTTAAAAGGAGCTATTTTGGAATTGAGTGAAGATGGGAAATGTTTTGCTAGTTACTTTGGAAAATTCAATCGGATTAATGATAATATAATTAATCAATTATCGATAAACAAGGAAAAGCTAATATCATTTTTAAGAAATAATCCTGCTCTTTTAGATTTAGAAAATCTTTTTTATTATATAAGCATAGCAAAAATGCTTGCATTTGAAATTCCTTTCAATTCAACAGAAATTATTGGAATTCTCAAAAATTTCATTAATGGTCGAGCTTTTAGTTCGGGAATATATTACAAACCTAATCCCATAAGCAATACATATGGACTCTCAATATTATCTGAAATGAATCTTATTAATAGAACTGATATAGTTGATCTCTTAGATATCGAAATGATACTTGAAAATGAATTTAAAATGTTTATTCCTGAAAAATTAATTTTTAATTTATATTCGCTGATTTCATTAAAAATTCTAGAACGAAATGGAAATATTATAACTGCTAAAACTAATTTATTAAGAGACTTATTTTCTTTAGATGTCACCACTATTCCTAATAAAGCGATCCCATTAGACATATTATGCCATTTAGCTACTATTAAATTAATCCAAGAAGATATAGATATAACTAGATTCAAATCTATTTATTATGCAGAGATCAGGAATAATATTAAAGATAACGGCTCTATTAATGATAATTTAACTGATACAGCAAGATCTTTACTAGCTTTAAAACTATTGGAGTTTGATGCTAATAATGAGAAAATAGTTAATAGATTAACAAATTTTATAAAAAAGTACAATTTATTCTTTGAGGATAATCAGCAGAATATAGAATTTCACTGGGAAAATGATCCTCTCGCATTTAAAATAGAGTTACGTATGCTATTTTGGGCATGCCTAGCATTAACACAGTTTGAAGATATATTTTAATCTTATTCCTAATCTTTAATCCCAATTATTTTTAATAGAAAGTTTTTAACTGATGGAATAATTTTTTTCGATTTAACTAAACTATTCCAGCGATTTATTAATTTTGCATTCTTACTTAAATCCTCAAGAACTTTTGCCCCTAGGTTAAGCCATATGGCATTATTTATCGTAGGAGCATCATCATTCAATCCAAGACAATATTTTTTTCCTTTTTCTGTTAGGAGAATTTTTAAGTTGGTATTTAGATTCTTAGATTTATTTGGATTGAATTTAAACGTAAATGGAAAAGTTCTACAAAAATTTGGCCTTATAGAATATATTAGACATTTCTTATTTTTGATATCATAGAAGAAGCAAGCACCATTGCTATTTTTCATTAAACCAATAAAAGATAATCCTTTCTCCGTTTCTAGAGGAGGTATCACTAATTGTGCTCGAGTTTCTTCATTTAATGGATCTGCATAAATATAAAATCCAACAATTTCAAGCAATTCTTCCAAGGTTAGGTTTAAGCCCTTTTTAATCCTTAGAATATCTGTATAGCTAAGGTTTACTATAGTATTTTTGTCAGTACAACAATTTCCACACCGAATGCATTCAAATTTAAAATTATCCTTAGAAACCATTTATCAAATATATAAAAGAAAGAAAAAAATAAATAACCATTATTTTTTTACGCTTATAATAATCTTCTTTTCTAAAAGTGATTCTATGCCATCAATTACTTTATTTTTGTCCTCTTCATGTATTATCTCTAATATCTGCTCCAAATAGAATTCTTGCTTGCTTTTTGCCATAGAGTAGATTATATTTAAAATTCGAGTCTCCATTTTTGATAGAACTGTTTGATTTCTAACCTTAGCAATGTATTCTACGCTATTTAAAACAAAAGCTTCTTTGTAATATAATTCGAAGTAGTTATACATAATTGGGGGAATTAATTGTTCAAATGTATCCAGCGATCCATCCCAGTTTTCTACTTGTTTAGACAACTGCAACATAAGTCCTAGTGAGAGATTTGTCACTTGTTCTTTTAGTCTATCAGAGGCTCTATTTTGTAACACTAAAACAATCCGTAAATCTCCGCGATCGCAGATTAAGCAATAGAAATATTTAAAATCTAACTCAATTATTTTTTCAACACTGTCCGATCTACTAATAAGTTCCTCATTTTCTGGGTCACTTTTCTTGCCAATAATCTCTTCCCCTATAGTGGTGATTGCTTGAATAAAGCCAGAGAAAAGTTCTTTTTTCTGTTTTTCTAAAATAGAATAGCTCTTTGAGAATAATGGTATCCCACTTAATTTATGAATGACGACAATCGCTTGAATATTTCCCATATCCTTATACTTTTGGGTTCGAGATAACAATTTCGATTGTTTTTTGCGCTTCCTTGGTAAAATCACGTATGATCTTAAACTTAAGGTTCCTAAGACTCCGATACCAATTATTAAAGAAATGATGATTATCCAAATGATGAAAACAGGAAAACTCGGTTCACCGATAACTAAGAAAAAGGAAAATTGCGTAGTTTTATAAATAGCACTTTCTTTTGAGACTATTAAATTAAATATAAATGTTCCCTCTAAATTTTCAGGAAGCTTTAGATTGAGTTCGTATATTCCAGGACTATTTTCTTCGAGATAACCCACTCCATATTCCCATGAGAAGGATACCGTTGCATTCTCTATGAAAACAGTTGTTTTTGGGTCTAAAATTCTTATTTGGAGCATTAAAGTTCCACCTACATCGACGTTTACTGTATCTTCAAATCCAATAAAATCAACGTTTAATTCTATTTGATTTACTAATACTTGAAATCCAAAAGTCTGAGTCTTATAATTGTCGTGTTCAAATTTAAGGTAAACATAATTAATTCCAAAGATGAAATGTTCAGGTGAACATGAAATCGAACCATTATACCAAAAATTTAACTTTTCAATAATATTTTGCTCGTAGCTTCCTGTTATCCATGAGACATTCCCTCCCGAAATTACTTTTCCATCAATTCTAGATATTGCTCGGGTAGAAACATTGATATTATCATAAAAGACCGCAGAATGCAATGAGTTTTCAAAAATTGCGACATTATTAATTAGCACATTTAAATTTACTGATTGTTTAGTGATTTCAAATTGAAAACGATGGTATTGTGGTTGATATGCGGGGGCAGAAAAATTAATGCTTAATTCATATGTACCTATATTGTTTATGTACAAAGTACTAAATTCGATATAATAGATACCGCTCCCCGTATTATTAATAGAATATAAAGAACTATTACTGATGCCAACATCGACAGTTGCTCCATCAATCCCATCTCCATCAAAATCAGTAAATTTAAACTTTAAAGTACTATTAGCATGTAATTCAATGTCATATTCCGACTCTAAACGCTGTAAGCGGGTTTCTTCTCCTAAGTTTAGCTCTAATGTAATATTTGTATTAAAAAAGCCTGTTTTTGAAGAACTAATGATAATATAATATACTCCTCTTGATGCAAGATCGGCACTATCTAGAATTGTTTCATAAATCCCTAAGGCTGCTTCTGTAAAATATCTTATCCCATCTGTCCAATTATATGATATGAGCGAACTTGAGATTGTAAGGCTATTTTCAGAGTCCTCTAATAATACTCGTACTGGAAAAATATCTCCTACAAAACCAGAAGGATCATCAGGTTTTAATAATGTCAATTCTGAATTATGCTTTATGATGAAATTTGACTTTATTCCGCCCAATGCTGTTCCATTACTCCAAAAAATAGTGTAATTATAAATTCCTCCTGTCGTATTGGACGATTCAAAATTTATTTCAGAGAAAAATACAGTCCCATTAGATAAGGGATTTTTATTTTCTTCATGCCATAAATTTCCTTCAGGATCATAAATCTTTAAGTTGGCAATTGTACTATCAATATTAGAGGGAGTTTCTCCATCTTGATTAATATCTGTTTTTATACGTGTTGATTCTCCAGATGAGAAAATGGTATGACCCCATTCTTCATCTTTCAACATATAAGTATTTGTAACATTAAGATAATTAGGAGATGTTGCATATATTGTCCACCAACCAGGAAAAACAGCATTTGTTTGATTGATTAATAATATATTATCTCCAATTTCACCGTAAGTATAAGATCTTGGTTGAAGAGTTGGGTCTAATATTGAAATTATTTCCCAATTTAATGGTTTAATTATTTTAAAGTTGAAATCACTATATTGTGAGGGCATATAAAAATTATGATAAAATTTCCAATTTATAGATCCATTTTCTAAAATAGTATAGGAAACACCCTCAAGTCCTGATTGAGAAATTCTTGATTTTGTATCATGAAATCCATAAAGAGAAGTATTAAGTTCGAAAGATAACGAAGGCGATTCTGATGTCACCGTTAAAATTATAGGATTGATATTCCAATATCCAGTTATATTCAAATAAGAACTACCCCAGTGACTTTTTTGGTTTAGAGGACTATTATTGAATTCAAGATTGATATCACTTTGACTAGAATTTGCTAAGGTAGTTAGAATTAATGAGATATTATCAAACCAGAAAACTTGCTGGTATTGATCTTCAAATCCAGTATATATTATAGTAGCACCACTCATTATACCAACTGATATGTTAAATTCATTATTATATAATATAGATTCAAAAATATTAGATGTATTAGACCATAAGGCTATGTTTATTAATCCAGTGGAAAGCCATGTATTTTTTCCAGCTTCATTAATATCTCCAAATCCTTTAGAATAGACTTTTTTATCATTTACTTGACAATAAAGAAAATTCTCATTCGAATCCATAGCATATTCTGCATAATAATCGAATGAAATATAAGCATCGATTACTTTACCCCTTGGAATAGTAATATTTTGATAAAGTTCTGCGAAATCGCTGTCGTAATATGTTGTAGAAGCTCTCTCAGGATCGTATTCAATATCCCCATTTAAAGAAACAAACATTCCTGTTTCATTACCAGCATAACCAGAACCATAATTCGTTTCTGCTGTTGAATTGCTATTAAAGCCCCAAGAGTATGAATTTACTTCATAATTGGAGCTAGAATTAACAAATTCATAGAAATCAATTTTATATCCATAATATTGAAAGGAATTATCAGATTCATAATAACACTTCAATTCATCACCTCTGATCCAAGGAGAGTAAAAATTAGTATATCCTAAACCAGTGAATGTAAATTCTATTACATCGTTTTGATTATCAATAAAAAAAAAATCCCAACCATCCTCAAATGAAACTTCAGTAAAATGAACGCGCATTGCTATCGCGCCTGATTGTGAAATTGTATTAAGTGTGGAAACTCTATCTCGGTTTTGAACATAATTATGAGCACTTTCTGTGATCTGGTATACTTTATAAACATCAATTGGATTGAAGTCACTATTATTTATCCAATCACGCTCATCTTGGACACTTTTAATATTTGTTTCAATTTTTGATAATCTCCAATCATGAGTATCATCTAAATAATATGTTAGATTAACTTCTTTTTGGTTATTTACTGAAACTTCCTGGTTATATTTATATAAATTTCCAAAATCAGTAATATTTAGTGCTTGTTCATAGCCTTCGAATAGTATATGGTTAGATTGGGATAATATCAAATTATCTTCGAATTCTTTTTCGACATTACTGCAGTTTTTGCTTTTTATCAAACAATTATTGTTGGTAAAGGCGAGATATAAACTCGAAAGGATAAGAAGCACAATAGAAAATCGAATAATTTTTTTTTTATTACGTTGATTATACATATAATATCCTTTTTATAATGAGATTACTAATTAGTATGCTAATAAAATAAATCTCTAATAAATTTAAGTATATGAATAGGGGTCATATACTACTAAATTCGTGAAGAGTAGTAATTTGTTAATTAAGGCTGTCATTATATAATTCTGACTTTAGAATCGTCTTAAATGTCTCTTTATCTTGTGGATTAAGGGAAGTCGAATTTCTGCCTTGATTATTATAAAAATCGGCAGGTAAGTCTTCAAAAAGAGAGATCATTATAAGAATTGCGTTTCTAACTAAATCTCTGTTTTGTGTGCGCTCTAA